>Ga0222718_10000430_pt1 | contig 43282 bp, 40 predicted proteins | sample C33_27DmetaG_FD_165045 | JGI IMG/M metagenome (GOLD analysis project Ga0222718, IMG submission 165045) | Estuarine water microbial communities from San Francisco Bay, California, United States - C33_27D | ecosystem: Environmental > Aquatic > Marine > Unclassified | place: USA: California...
CCGATCTGCGCCAGCAGTCGGGATGGTGGCAAGTGTCATTCGACGTGCAATGAAACTCGTCAGCCGGAGTCGTGAGAAAGAACTCACCACGAATGACTCGAATCAAGCGAATAAAAAAGGGTGGCGGCGGGCGCATTGAGAAACGGAAGTTCCCGAAACTTATCCACGGAGGATTTCACCGCAGATGACGCGGATCACACAGATCAAAGAGAGCAAGTGAAAGCGTTGTTGTAGGCCGACAGTCCTCTGTCGGCATGAGCGATGTCGAATGGTGCGTGAAGGACAGTCATCGGCTGTCAGTTTTCCGCGTTCCAAAATCGAGTGGCACTGATCGAATTATCCGCCAGTGATACAAATGCTGTTCGAATGTGGTCAACATCAATACCATCGAGAATCGAAAAATGACCGCAATGCACGGGGCGGCTTACAAAAGCTGGACGAAACTGGTCCAGTTTCTTGCCGATCATGGTGCCGACCTTGAGGTTTGGAATCGCCAGAATCGATTCAAGCGAACGCCGTTAGAAATCTCTCAAGGACACCGACCGGGAAACTTCCGACCCTCGGCAGAAACCACCGCGGCGATTGAGAAAGTTCTGCAAGATATGAGTGAGTGCTCACTCAATTTACGGGCTTGCCGAAGGCGTCCACTTCATGCGTTGCGGCATGAGAGAGTGGTGGTTGCATCATCTTTTCAATCACGGCTTGCAACTTGATGCGGGCGGCTTTGGTCTCGGCAGTGGCCTGTTGTGGATCGATTAGCTTCTCGCGAAATCCGGTTCCCCGAATGTTGAACAACCGTCCGTCGGCAAAGAGTTTATATTGTTTGTCGAGAGCAAAGATATCCCGTTGGAACTGATCCTTATCCCAACCAGGTCGGGGGTCGTACCAGAAGAATGCCGAGTCACGGGGTGTTCCTCTTTCGCCAACTAATTGTGGGGCAAAACTGACTCCGTCTGTGAACCAATCTTGGGAAAGCTGCTCTCCCGAAAGGTCTGCCAGTGTCGGAAAGAAATCGGAGGCATCGATCAAATCCCGACAGATCCCTGATTGAATTTGTCCGGGCCAATTGACAATCAAGGGGACACGAATACCGGTTTGTGTGGGTTGCCCTTTCCCGCCTTTGACCGATCTATTTTTGAATTGGGAGGTGATGCGCAGATCCGTCCCATTGTCGGAATAGAAGATAATCAGCGTTTTTTTACGGAGTCCCAATTTGTCGACTCCTTCCACAATTCGACCGACCAATTGATCCATGTACTCCACCATGTCGGGGAAATATTCGGTACTTTCTTCGAGCCTTCTTGACGGATCGGACCACACTTTCGAAATGGGTGTCGGCACCATGGGCCAGTGAGGTAATGCCATGGGGTAATAGACAAACATAGGTTCGTCCTGTTTGCGTTTCATGAAATCAAGAATGTAGTCGACGGTCAAATCTTCGCCATATTTGCCGGTCAGTTCTTTGTTCAAAGTACCATTTCTCATAAATGTCGGGTTCGCATATCGCGAACCTTTGTCTTCCGTCTCTTCGGAATGAAACAGCATATACTCGTCGAACCCCGCATCTTTGGGGTGCGTCCCCGTGCCTCGACGTTTTTCGGCTCCCGGAAAATCGGGGGGATCGTAAGAGGTGAGTTGCCACTTACCGGCGATCAAAGTTTTGTAATCCCGTTCGCTCATGAGATGGCCAAAGGTCTTTTCACCTTTCGGTAAGATCCCGAACGCTTGCCAGTTGCGCTGATTGTATTTGCCGGTCATGAATTGCACGCGGGTCGGCGTGCAAAGTGGTTGCGAATAAGCGTGAGTGAATCGTAAACCCTGTTCAGCCAGTTTGTCGAGATGGGGCGTTTTGTACGATTTTCCGCCGTAACACCCCAGACCCTCCATTCCCAAATCATCGGCCATGATCAGAATGATATTCGGTTTTTCGGCAGCGGAGACCGAATGAAATATCCCGACAAGTGATAAGACAGCGAACAGCATCGCACGAATAGTCATTGAGATCATCTTTTACTGAGAGTGCGAGAAGTGGGGACTGGCGTAACGACGACATGTTACCGGAGATATTCTACTCTTTGATCGCATCAACGGCGGCTTTTTGAAAGTCACGTCGTAAATCCGAACCATCGCTGTTACCGAAATTTGATCGCTGAATCATTAAGACAAAAATCATTTGCCGTTCAGGATCAACCCAACCTTGTGTGCCGAACAAACCGCCGTGTCCGTATGTCCCCGCAGAGTTATCTGCCGTGATGCCTTGAGGCTCGCGAACAACACACCAACCAAGCCCCCAACCGTTGCCGGGTGTAAAACCTGTCACCAGATCGCCGGTCTGGATTGTGGTCATCTCGCGGACACTCTTTTCGGACAGGTACTGAAGATTACCGATAGTCGCTCCATTCAGAATAAATTGATAGAACTTGGCCATATCGGCTACCGAAGAAACGAGACCACCCGATGGATTGGCGACCCGCGCATCGGAAAAATCAGTCAACCAATGTCCGGCTAGCTTCAATGTTCCTGCTTCGTCGCCCGGCTGATAGACCTGTGCAATGCGTTGCTGCTGTGCCTTGGTGGGAAAGAATGTCGTATTGGCCATTTTGAGCGGACGGAACAATCGTTCTTTCAAAAACTTGTGGTAAGGCTTTCCCGAGACGACTTCAATAATTCGACCACATACATTCAATCCCGGACTGTATTGCCACTTTGTGCCGGGAGAAAATGCGAGTCCTCGTTTCACAAGAACTTGCATGTGTTCTTCCAAAGAGCCCTCGACTTTCTGGTCGCCATGAAGGCCGGCGGTATGAGTGAGGCAATGACGAATGGTGACTGGTTCAGTCGCTTCTCCCGACTTAAGTTTCATTTGTGCGAACTCGGGAATGTATTTTGAAACATGATCATCAACGGAGACTTTCCCTTCTTCGACCAACAGCATTAAGGCAGTTGCCGTAACGGGTTTGGTCATCGACGCAATGCAAAACAAAGACTCATCCGTCATCTTACGCTCGGCTTCGAGATCGGCCATCCCAATGCTGGTCACATCAAGGACAATACCATCTTTTGCCACCAAAGTGACTGCTCCGCTGATGCGTCCCGCGGCACGTTCTTTTTCCAGAACTTCAGCAACTTGATCGAATTTGGGAACATTAAGGCTCACGGATTGTGAGCCGCATGAATTACGTTGTGCGAAAGAGACATCACACATCATGGTTGCGGCAATGGATGTCAGCAGAAGAAGGCATTTATGGTTGAGTGGTGGCATTCGAGCGACTTTCTCGGTGTGTGAAGTGTTGAGATTGCGACGCCTCTATCTTCACTCCAATGCCACCATCAGGTCAAGCAGTGAATGATGTCATCCACAAAAAACAGCCCTATCAATCCTCTCTTGATTTTCCTTCCTGATAATGCGTCTCCATCTCGACGAGTGATACGTCGGTCATTGTCTGGCCCTGTTCGCGGACACGTTCTTCGATGTAGCGAAAGCGACGTTCGAACTTTTCATTACTTTGCCGCAACGCTTCTTCCGGGTTGATACCCCAACGCCGGGCGATATTTGCAACCACCAATAACACATCCCCAAGTTCGCTCTCGATTCGCGACTTCAACGCGGCATCGTCAATCGGCTCATCGGGGACAATCTCGGCATCAACATCTGCGGGAACATTGGGGATCTCTCCGTTCGGGAACAACTCCTCAGCGAGTTCCGAAAGTTCTTCCTGTAGTTTGGCGAATAGCATTTCACGTTGTGGAAAATCATAACCGACACGAGCCGCCTTGGAGGTCAGCCTGGCGGCACGCGCCAATTGCGGGAGTGCGGATGGTAAGCCATCGAGAAGAGATTGACGATCCTTCTTCTCGGCTTCAGCATTTTTGGCGGCGTCCCAGTTTCGACGAACATCGTCTGTGGTTTTGGCGATGGCGTCTCCAAACACGTGTGGATGCCTGCGAATCATTTTGGACGTGATTCCTTCAATGACTTCCACAATTTCAAAACGACCTTCATCCGCGCCAATTTGAGCATCGAGCACGACTTGTAACAGAACGTCGCCCAACTCTTCAACAATGTGCGCGTCGTTGCCCGAATCGATGGCTTCCAGCAATTCGTAAGTTTCTTCGAGTGTGTGTGGCTTTATGGTTTCAAGTGTCTGTTTACGATCCCATGGACAACCTTCCGGCGAACGTAACTTGGCGACCACTTCGCAAAAATTTTGAAACGCCGCCTGATTTATTTCAGAGACGGGAGGGGTGCCGGGAGCAGGTAAGGAATCAGTCATGACAGCAGCCAAGTTAGAAGAATAAGACCAAAGAGGTCGTTCTATCCTAACGGCTACCAGAGAAGCGAGGGAGTCTTCCAGACGGGAGAACTGATTCAATCGAGTTTTTTGAGCGACTGCGGATTGGGATCCGATTTAGGAGATTGAATCAATGTTGGACCTTTCGGACGACGAACCCGGAATTTCTCTCCCTGAAGCTGCTCAAATTTTTTGTGTTGTTCTTCGGTCAACACGGCAAGCATTTCGCCCTCGGCCTCCTTACGAAGACGCTGCATTTTCTGCAGAAATCCCTTTCGCCCTTTTTGACGCTCTTCAAACTGCTGACTCATCATTGCTTGACGTTCGGCAGCTAAGGTGACATCAAGTTCCTCGGCAATTTTCAAAATTTCGGCACGCTGCTCTTTGGAAAGTTCCAACAGATCGGCAATTTGATCATCCAAAAGAGATTCGACTCCCCGGTACTGCATCGATATTCCCGTGAGTCGATTTCTTTGGGACGGTGTGAGCACTTCAAGAATTATAGCTTGTCGTTCACTGACGAATGGAGACGTGGCAACTTTTAATTCTCGGATTCTGGCTGGCTGCTCCGAGCGAGGTAATTTGCGAACTTCCATAAACTGCTGACGCAAGTAAATCTGCATTGACTTCACTTCATCGGCAATCTGTTTGCGTTGATCATCGTTGAGCCCGAGTTCTTTCTGAATCTGCGGGATCCCAATCAGGTTCGTCACTGATCCCATGTTATTCTGCGCACGCTCGCGAATACGCCGTTGCCGTTCTTCGGGAGACTCTTTACGAACTTTGGGTTTTGATTTCTCGTCTTCTTCCTTCGTACTCTCGTCTGTCTTCTTCTCTTTCGCCTCTTCATCCTTCTTCTTAGGTGCTTCTTGAACGGCAGACTGCCCGAAGAGAGTTTGAACGGAAACAACGTGCGAAGTCGCCAGGAAGAGCAGACAGATTAAGCAGGCAACGAAAGGCGAACGAAAGGGAGTGAGCGACATGATGAAAACCTCGTCGAATTGAAACGACATCCTGCCAGAATTGCAGCCAGTTGATGAATGGTAAGGTATCAATGATACGAAAAACTACAGGATAAAGTCAGAAAAAACAGCACCATTCCTGATATGCTGCGATGAGACACGACTTCTCTATCGATAATCAGGATCAATCAAGCAGACCAATGACGCACTCAAACACTCCACAGTCGCTCGCCACACTCCTTCAGCAGTCGGGAGAGCAACTGGTTTTTGCCGAAAGTTGCACGGCAGGACTCGCTGCGGCAACTTTGGCGAGCGTGCCGGGGATTTCACAACACCTTTGTGGCTCGGCGGTTGTGTATCAAATACCGACCAAAGTGGCGTGGCTCAACATTGCTCCCGCCTTGATCGATCAACATGGTTATGTCAGCCAAAAAGTGGCCATCGCGATGGCCGAAGGCGTGCTCGATCTGACCTCGCATGCGACAATTGCCGCCTCGATTACGGGAGATCTCGGCCCCGATGCCTCTCCCGAAACGGATGGCACCGCCTGGATTACCATCATCTCTCGCGATCATCGACGACTGACAAAACTTGTTGAATTACCGGCTGCGATCCCCGACAATCAAGCCGAAGTCGGCATCACTCTGCGAATTCATCGACAACGGGCAGCCGTCGAATTGTTGTTGCAAGCAGTGATTGAATTTTTAGAGACTTAGGACCCCCTTTTTTCACGAGGAACATGATATGCGACCGCGTCTCGCACTGCTGTTGACTGGTCTGATATTTCTCACTTTTTCGTCCAAGCTCTTGGCTGCACCACCCAATATCATCCTCATTTTCTGTGATGATCTCGGTTATGGTGACATTGGTTGTTTCGGATCGGAAAAACATCGCACACCTAACATTGATCGCTTGGCTGCCGAAGGCATGAAGCTGACCAGTTTTTATTCGACTTGTGGTGTTTGTACGCCTTCACGCTCAAGCTTGATGACTGGTTGTTACCCTCGGCGTGTCAACATGCATGAATCGGCTCGCGGAGAATGGGTCTTGTTCCCACTGGCACGCAAAGGTTTGAATCCCAAAGAAACCACCGTCGCGGAAGTCTTAAAAACAAAAGGCTATGCGACGGCCTGTATTGGCAAATGGCATTTGGGTGATCAAAAAGAGTTTCTGCCCACCGAACAAGGATTCGATCAATACTTCGGAATTCCCTACAGCAATGACATGGGATCACAACAACGAAAACAGAATCCTCCATTACCTTTATTGGTCGATAAGACTGTCGTCGAAGCGCCCGTCAACCAAAACACAATCACCCAGCGATACACCGAACAGGCGGTCAACTTCATCACTGAGAACAAAGACCAACCCTTCTTCATCTATCTCCCTCACACCATGCCCCATAACCCCGTTCATTCTAGTAAAGCCTTCGCCGGAAAAAGTGCCAACGGCGGTTACGGTGACTGTGTGGAAGAGATCGATTGGTCGACCGGTGAGATCTTGAAGACACTCGCAAAACTCGATCTCGATGAGAAAACGCTGGTCTTATTCACCTCCGACAACGGTGCCGCCAGTCGTTGGGGAGGGACGAACAAACCACTCTCAGGCTTCAAAGGCAGCACGATGGAAGGAGGCATGCGAGTGCCTTGTGTTGTTCGCTGGCCAGGACACATCGCAGCCGGGTCGGAGTTTGATCAAGTCGCCTCGACCATCGATTTGTTGCCGACATTTGCAGAACTCTCGTCAGCAGACGCACCGGCTCAAACTCATATAGATGGTCGTTCCATCGCCGATGTGTGGTTGGGAGACTCGAAGAAGTCGCCGCATGAAGCGTATTACTATTACTTTCGCGACACGTTGCAAGCTGTTCGATCTGGCCCGTGGAAATTGCATTTGGCCAAAACGGTGAAACCCAGAAAGAAACCCGCACAACAAGTTCCTATGAAACTCTACCATCTGGAAGACGACATTGCAGAATCAAACGATGTCGCGAAAGATCATCCCGAAGTTGTGAAATTGCTCTTAACTTACGCGGAACAAGCCCGCCGGAATTACGGCGACAAAGATCAATCCGGCGAACTTCAACGTCCCGCCGGGATGATCCAAAAAGCGGTTCCGTTGGTGCTGGGAGAGTAGTGGTAGGAAGCGGGTTACGCTTCGTTTCACTCGCTACAGCCACCTCATTTTGTTGATTCTGATAGAGAATGACAAACGCACATAATTGATAAAAAGTGATTCAACAAATGGCTCGAAAATATCTCTCATTCGACATTGAAACAGCCAAAGTTCTCCCTGAGCAAGTTGGCAATTTGCTCGAACATAGACCTCTGGGAATTTGCTGTGCAGCAACTCTCTCAGCAGACGATGAACTCAAATTGTGGTTTGGTAAAAATGGTGATGGTTCCCCGACTCCACAGATGAATCGTGAAGAGCTTGCAGAACTGATCCAGTTTTTGAGCGCAGTGGTCGAAAATGGATATCACATCCTGACGTGGAACGGCTTGGGATTCGATTTCGATGTTCTCGCGGAAGAATCGGGACTGGTCAAAGAATGCAAAAATCTTGCAAGACATCATGTTGATATGATGTTTCAAGTCTTCTGTGAACGTGGTTTCCCCATTGGGCTCAACAGTGCCTTACGAGGGATGAAGCTCAAGGAAAAATCTGAAACCGTAAAAGGCCATCTTGCCCCACAGTTCTGGCAGGATGGCCGCTATGACGAAGTGCTCGATTATGTCTCACAGGACGTTCGATGTACGCTAGACTTGGCACTCGCTTGTGAAAGAGAGAAACAACTTCGCTGGGTGAATCAAAAAGGAAAAACGTCGGACCACGCCCTCCGGTCGGGCTGGTTGACCGTCGAAAAGGCACTTCAAAAACCAGAGCCAGATACCTCGTGGATGGATAAGCCGATGTCACGCAGCCGATTCACCGGATGGTTGAATGGTTGAAAGAGGTCAACACCCCAGATAGAAAAGTGACTTTAGCTTCCCGTCTGATGTCTGGTACATCAATGTCAGTTTTTTTAGACGTTCTTTGAATCATGGCAGGAATTGCGTCGTAAACGCTTCCAGTGGATCGACCGCATCCACCTCAATCGCCTCAACATCGATCATCTGCTGATGCAACGTCTTCCACCGCTCGGCAGTCATATGACCGGTACTGCCGTCCTCTTCTTTGACGATGCACAGTGGCTTCATGGCCTCGACGCCGTAAGCGAGAATTTCGAGCCCCATTTCTTCATTTTGCTCATGAATATGGGCGTTGGTCTCTTCCGGCTCAGCAAGGTACTTGTCCCATCCTTTGATCGATGCAGTCACCATTTTCTTAACCAGTTCTGATTGTTCGTCAATGAGAGATTGTTTGGTAATCAGCAAACTCGTATAGGGATTAAAGCCGAGTTCGGAAACAAGCAGGCTGACCGGGTCGCCACCTTCTTGCTCGGCCACAAACGGCTCGCTGAAAATGTACGCTTGCTGTGCATAGTTTTCATCGACAAGAAACTTGGCCACGGCTGCCCCTTCCTGCAACTCGACGCCGTCGAGCGGCAATGTCTGTTTGAGGAACTGAGCCCAAGCCTTGCCGCCGCTCATCGCCAGCGTGACGTTCTTGAGCTGATCAAAGTTTTCAATGCCCGACGACTTATGGACCATCACACAGCGCGGAGAAGTTTGCAGCGGTGCCATCACCGCCACCACATCGGCGTCTTGAGCACGGGCCAACAACATATCGTCGGCATTCGTCACGCCGAAGGTCACGTCTCCAAGAGCTACTTTTTGTTGTACGGGAGAGCCCGGACCGCCGGGAATAATCTCCACTTCGAGGCCGGCATCTTTGTAGTAGCCGTGCTTGAGAGCCGCATAAAACCCACCATGTTCGGCTTCGGGAAACCAGTTAAGCATCAACGTGACTTTGGTGAGACCGTCTGCGGTCGTTTGGGGAGCGGCTTCTTCATCCGATTGACAACCGATGATGGAAAGCGGAATCAAAATCAGGAAGGCGAGAATTATTCGAAGTCGAGTCGATGTATTAAGCACTGAGAAATCCTGATTGCTTGAAATGGGAAATCGGTCAGATGGTAGCCTGACGTCGAGTCAGTACACGAAAAGGTTCCAGCAGCAATATTGTAGTCACTGATCGCAACCAGATCCGTCTGAAATTCGAAAATGGCCTGTTGGTGAGCGCGATCTTCTCGTTACAATTGAGGTATTGCCAAACAAAAATGATCTTTCTTATGACTTAAGGCCCATCAATGAGTATCGACCGAACAGAATTGTTGGCACTGTCTGCCAAAGAAAAACTCGATATTATCGAGATGCTCTGGGATGATCTGGGCAGTTCTGATCAAGAGATCCCCCTTCCCGCTTGGGGCGATGAAGAAGCGGTTCGCCGACGTGCCGAGTTGATTGCCAATCCCGAAATCGGTCTGACTCACGAAGAAGTTTGGTCCCGGATTGAACGCAGAAAAGAGATTTCGGAGTGATCAGGTATCATCCGCTCTTTGATTCTGACGTTCGAGAAGCTGCTGCCTGGTACGAAGATCGCAATTCCAGTCTCGGTGATCGATTTGTGTCGGCAGTCAGCGAGTCCGTTCATAATATTATCAGAGACCCTGAGCGATTTGCAGTCACAAGGTTAGGTGTGAGATATGTTCAGACGCATCGTTTCCCTTATGTCGTGTTGTTTGATGTGGTCGATGAAACGTTGATCTTCTTGGCCGTTTTGCATACTGCACGGTCCATCGAAAAATGGCGAGAGCGATTAGCAGATCTTTAGGGGACTCTGTCTGTGAACGTTCGCTAAAGAGTCCGTGACTCTACAGATGAAATCACAGCCGACAGAACTGCCAATCCCATGAACGAGCAAATTCCTTATCGCGGACATCGAAGTAATAAGCACAGAGAAATCCTGACAGGTTAAGAATGAAAGTTGGTCAGGCGTTACCCTGAGCTGAAACTTAAGGTCATTTGAGCAAACTGATTGTAGTCTATCAGTTGACCAAGATCCTGAAACTTTTTGGAGAACAGCGACTGAATTCATGTGTTGATCTGGAGGAAAGGTATGAGATGACAGAAAAAGCTCAATTTCATATTCAACATTCCTTCGCAGACTGGAATAGAAAGCGATGACAAGTCTCCGCACTTCAAATCAATTACCGATGAGACCACAACTTGTTCACGATCTTGGGGAAATCTGTTCAACAAAATTTCCAAATGAGATATCATAAGATCTGAAAGGTTATCGAAGGGGATCACCATGCGTATTCTATTCAGTATTTTTGTGCTTTGTGGTCTGACCGGCTGTTGGAGTCAGCCTCGCACTGGTTCCGCAACGGCAAAATCCAACAGCTCTCCCCAATATCAATCGCCGATGGAGTCGGAGAACACATCAACACAAGCGGTCTCCAAGCCAACACCGACCACAACATCGGACAGCAAATCTCCTAAGCTTAAACCGACCTTGCGATCCCTCGACGAAATGTTGCTGTTCCAGCCTTCCAAATACCCGCAAGGCGATTGGGAGCCAGCAGGTCTCGACTATGAAGATGTCTGGTTCAATTCTGCCGACAGCACGAAGTTGCACGCTTGGTATTGTCCTTCCGAGAAACCAATCGCAGTGATCTTGTTTGCGCACGGCAATGGTGGTCATTTGGCCCACCGCGCGGACTTGCTCAAGTATCTGCAGACAGAATTGAATGTTTCTGTGATGATGTTCGATTATCGTGGATACGGTCGAAGCGAGGGTGTGCCGACGGTGAAGGGAGTATTAGAAGATGCGCGAGCCGCAAGTCGAACTCTGGCTGAACAAGCAGGAATTTCGGAACAGGAACTTGTTGTGATGGGACGTTCTCTGGGAGGTGCAGTGGCGATTGATCTGGCGACAGAAACTAATCCCCGCGCATTGATTGTCGAAAGCACCTTTCCCTCGATGAAAGAAGTCGCCTCGGTCCATTATTCGAAAATAGCGTGGATTGTATCGGCAGGAAAACTGAATTCGATCAACCGAATTTCCGAGTATCAGGGGCCGTTACTTCAAAGTCACGGCACGGCTGACAAAGTGATCCCATTTGAATTGGGACAACAATTGTTTGCAGCTGCGAACGAGCCGAAAGAGTTTGTGATCATCACCAACGGCACTCACAATTCACCGCAAGGTGACGAGTATTATGAGACGTTAAGTCAATTTTTCGGAAAGCTAGAAAATAGATAAGAATCCAGTTAAATAATATTGCCTGCAATAACGACTCTCGTTAATGTTTGATGTATGATCAGCTCTTTTCGAGATCGGAAAACTGAAAAAATCTTTCAACGTGAACGCGCGAAAGGAGTCTCGCAAGATTTGCAACGTGCTGCCTTACGCAAACTACTCATCATCGAAGCGGCAGAAACAGTGGAGGACTTGAAAGTTCCTCCCGGCAATCGGCTGGAGAAGCTGAAGGGTGATCGCGAAGGTCAATATAGTATTCGCGTGAATGATCAATGGCGAATTTGTTTTGCTTGGAGTGACGGTAATGCCTCAAATGTCGAACTGGTCGATTATCATTAGGAATTTTTATTATGCCTGTCAAAAAACATCCCCCCATTCATCCGGGAGAAATTCTGCAACTGGAATTTCTGGAACCGCTCGGGATCAGCCAGTATCGATTAGCCAAAGAAATTTCTGTCTCTCCCCGGCGAATTAACGAAATTGTGAAAGGGACTCGCTCTATCACTGCGAATACTGCGTTGCGTTTGGCGCGATATTTTTCGACCACTGATCGCTTCTGGATGAATCTGCAATCACACTATGAACTGGAAATCGAACGCGATCAATTCGGACAAGCATTGAAAAATGATGTGCTGCCTTTGAATGACGCTGGATAATTGAATGCTGAGAACACCTTGACAAGTACGACAAATCAAATCACTCCCGATATATTTTTGGAACATGCTCGGCAATTAGAGGGTTATCAACTTCTTACACTTACATATAAAAAAAGTTTGTACTCAAGGTGATTGGCAATGGCATCGAAGTGACATTGGAGTCAAAAAAACGTAGGTCCATATCTGAATCTGAAGTCCAAAATTTTTGCGAGGTCTTCAGTCGAACAAATTCGAGGAAAACAACGAGCTATTCGGAGATTTATCGCAATTCGAGTTACTTACTTACAATCAATGATTACTTGAATTCGGATGAATTCAAGTTGGCGGAAGAGGTTAGTGATAGCGAAGAGCGAGTTGAAGGCAAGCACCGTCGAATTCTTGTGAATCGCTATGAACGTGATCCCATCCTCAGACGATTGTGTGTGGAATTACAAGGTACTATATGTAAAGTTTGTAATACAGATTTGATTGATATCTACGGTGACGAAGTTCGTGGTTTGATTCACGTTCATCATTTGAAACCAATTTCTGAAGCTGGTGGTCCACAGAGTATTAACCCCGAGAAGGATCTTGCCCCTGTTTGTCCCAATTGCCACGCTGTAATTCACCATGGTGGCAGTTGTCGAGGATTAGATCAGGTAAAATTGATGATAAGAAATTCTTCTAGGAAATGAATCACTTCTTAAAACGGCAGCTCTTCGCCGACTCCCTGTTCGCGGGCGCGTTTGAGAATTTCCGCAGCCAGGGCCACATCTTCTAAGCCTAAGCCCACAGATTTGAATAGCGTGATTGCTTCATTTGTCGGCCTGCCTGTGACATGCCCTGAAACAACATCCTTCAGTTCGTGCATGAGCGACCACTCGGTCACGCCGAGTTCCAAAGCGGCAACGAAATCACCCGCTTCCCACTGACATTGTTCGAGACTATCACAGACGATCACATCGGCTTGGCGAATCGTGTTGACGTCTACTTCGGTTTTACGCAGATGATTCGATCCCATCAAATTCAGATGTGTCCCTTCGGAAAGTACATTGCCGGGGAAGAGTGCCTCTTTTGACGTTGTGGCCGTAATCACAATGTCTTTCTCGGCAGCCACATCGGAGGGATAGGGGGAGGGTTCGATTTCGATGTCGAGTTTGTCACTCATTTCCTCTGCGAATTGTTCGCGCCGACTTTCGTCTCGGCTGTAGACTTCTGCGTAGTCGATCTTGCGAACATTACAGACGGCTTCGAGTTGTGTCCGCGATTGACCGCCCGTTCCGAACAGACCGACCGTACGACTTTCGGGACGAGCCATCGCAGCCGTCGCGACGCCACTTGCCGCTCCTGTCCGCAATTGTCCCAGATAGTCGGCTTCGATGAATGCGGCCATCTCGCCGGTTTCGTTGTCGTAAATCGCGACGTGAAACTTGGCACCGTGCTTTGTGGTCGTATAATTTTTCCAACCGACGTATCCGAGATACTCGGCTCCCGCACAGAGCGAATGCAGGACAATGCCGGGCGCTTTCGCGCGGCGGCGAGAGACATTCATGGCTTTGCCGTTCGCCCATTGCAGAAATGCTTCTTGAACAACATCGACGGCGGTCGACATATCAACAAGAGATTCGACGTTTTGTTCGGTGAGAAATAGTGCGGTCATGGATTCCCTGAGTTTAAGCCAAGTACGGGCAAATGAACCCCTTCAAGACTATAACAATTCTGGGGGAGTGCCGAATCACTCTCTCACAAATTTCCGCGCATAAAAAAACGCCCGCTTGGAAGACTGGCCGGCAGCCTTCAGCGAACGTTCGTGATTTGGGCGATGTCCTGGATGTTTAACCGACAGACGAATCTTTTAATTCGTTGGTCGATGCAGCGTCCATTTCCATCTCTTTTTGAATCGCTTCGTAGACTTCCTGTCGGTGAACGGCCACATCCTTGGGCGCTTCGATTCCAAGACGAACTTTGTCTCCTCGGATGTCAATCACCATTAGTGTAATTTGATCACCAATGACGATCTTCTCGTCCTTCTTGCGGCTGAGTACAAGCATGGCCAATCCCTGCTATGCAAAAGTCATGTTACGGGTTTCATACGATAGGCAACTCTAATCGATGAATGACCGTGAGAGAGGAATCAACCGGCAAATGTTGCCGATATCAGGACGACACCCGGCGATGTTGACGGATGTAACGACTGGAACGACTTTGGAAATGTGAAACCAGTGAAACTCTTCCGAATACTCTGATTATTCTTCCAATTGGCCCTATTGGATTTGAACAGAGATTGTCGTGCAGTTCTGATAGACTCGACTGTTAATTGCCACTGGAAGTTGTTGCGGACCCGACCTTCATATTGCGAAGAAAAACGATGATCTCAATTTATTATTCGAGTTGCCGGAAGCTGGCAATCTTTTGTTTACCTCTTCTTTTGGTGTCGGGAGATCATTTGTGGGCGGACGATGACCCTGCAGAGACTCGTCCCGCAAAGAGTCAAACTCCTGAAAAGAATTACCCCAACGTGTTATTTCTGCTCAGTGATGATCAGCAGCCCGATACCATTCATGCACTCGGCAACTCTATCATCAAGACTCCTTATCTTGATGGTCTCGTTCGATCAGGGACCAGTTTTTCGAAGGCGATTTGTGCAAATCCCATTTGCACGCCAAGCCGAGCGGAGATTCTTTCTGGCTGCGATAGTTTCACCAATGGTGTGATCGATTTTGGGCGACGGATTGATCCGGCACTCACCTTATGGCCTGAAGCGATGCAGAATGCCGGCTATGAGACCGGGTATGTCGGCAAGTGGCACAATGATGGACGCCCCATTAATCGCGGGTTTGAGAAAACCCCGGGACTTTTTTCAGGAGGTGGCGGAAAATGGTACGAAACACAAACCGATTGGAAAGGGATGACTGTCACCGGTTATCGTGGTTGGATTTTTCAAAGTGGCGATGGCAAAGAGAAGTACCCAGACAAAGGTGTCGGGTTGACGCCGAATATCTCCGAGAAATTTGCCGATGCCGCTATTGGATTTCTGAAAGAGGAACGCGACAAGCCATTCTTTCTGCAGGTCAATTTTACGGCACCGCATGACCCACTCTTTTTGCCACCTGAGTTTGAGGAGATGTACGACCCGGAGAACATCCCCTTACCGGTCAATTACTATCCGCAACATCCGTTCGATCATGGCAACTTTGCCGGTCGAGATGAAGTCTTATTGCCGTTCCCTCGCTCTCCTGAAATTGTCAAACAGACGATTGCCGTGTATTACGCGGTGATCTCTCACATGGATCGTGAGATTGGTCGAATCCTTCAAGCGTTGCGCGATTCCGGGGAATACGACAACACGATCATCGTTTTCAGTAGCGATCACGGCTTGGGTGTTGGGCGACATGGCCTGCGCGGCAAGCAGAGTATGTACGAGCATACGATCAATGTGCCGTTGATTGTCGCCGGTCCGGGACTTCCCCAAAACGAACGAACTTCTGCACAGGTTTATCTGCGAGATTTGTATCCAACAATTTGCGAACTCTCTGGCATCGGGATTCCCGATTCCGTCACGGCGAAATCTTTCGCTCCTATTTTACGCGGCGAACGAGACGCCATTCATCCGTATGTGATTGGATACTTTCGGGACAAGCAACGCATGATCCGTTCTGATCGCTGGAAGCTCGTCGAGTATCCCCATCTCGGTACTTCGCAATTGTTTGACCTGGAAAGTGATCCTCACGAATTACGCAACCTTTCGGGAGAGCGTACACGTGTGGAAAAAATGTTGCATGCCGAACTGAAGCGGTGGGGACAATCAAAGGGCGATCCGGTTTACGATGACGGTCGTGATTGAACCCGATGGACAGCACCAACTCCCCCTCAGTTTCGCTCGTTCAAAAGGCCGTCGTCCAGAATCAAATGCTGTGGACGGCTGGTTACTCTTTGACATCGGGCTCTTTTCTGACTTACTTCGCACGAGAATTGGGTGCCGACTGGACTCTCATCTCTTTGATTTTGGTGATTCCAGAAACAATCGGCGTGTTGGCGATCTGGAGTTCCCGGTTGTTGCCGATGTCGGGAAGTCGCAAACAATTGTGGTGGATTTCCAGTTGGATCTCTCGAATCATTGCGTTGGGGATTCCGCTATGTGCCATCGATCAGATTCGAGTCCAATTGCCGCAGCCCGTTGTCTGGCTCACTGTCTGTCTGGCGATTTCACAGTTGTTTCAGGCGATTGCTTATTTGGCGTATCTATCGTGGTTGTCAGATCTGGTTCCTGAAACCAATTGGGGACGTTTTCTTGCGCGACGAAATATCGCGAAGCTGGTCATATTGTTGGTGGTTCCTTTGGCGGGAGCTTTCTTGCGCGATGGTTGGAAGACCGAACTTCCCAGCGAAAAAACATATGCAGCGTATCTGATTGTTTTTCTAGTCGGGAATGTGCTGCAATTAGCCTCTCTCTGGCCGATGAGAAAACTGCCGACGGTCGAACCAATGGTCTCTTCCACGAGACATTTTGTATTCTCTCATCTGAAACTGGCCTGGCAAAAGCGTTCGTTTCGATACCTGTGCCTTTACTCGTGGTCGCTGGCCATTGCGAACGGGGTCACGCAATCGGCGTTCTTTCACTACCGCTACGAAGTGCTCCACCTCTCATTGGTGAATGGTTTCCTGTTGCTGAATACCATGAACCTGATCAAAATTCCGTTGAGTGAGTTGGCGGGTCGTTGGATTGATCGCTATGGAGCAAGACGATTATTGTGGGGCAGTTTAATGGTGGCCGCATTGGGGACACCGATCTGGCTCATGAGTTCCGAGGCCACGTGGGGAATTCTGTTTCTCGCACATGCCTTGTGGGGATTTTACGCCATCGCCAATATTGCCCAGTGGCAATTGGTCTGGAAACACTCGCCTCAAAGTGAGAATCAGACCGAATTGGGACTTTTTCGACAAATGGGAGGCCTTTTTTCGGGGCTGAGTGGGTTTGCCGGGGGTTTATGGTTGAGTCGTGTTACCGAGAGCGGGAATTCGGTCACCAGTGGGGCCACGGCGATCATTCTGATTTCGTTCGCATTGCGACTATTGGCTCCTCAGTGGCTGTTATTGGTCAAAGACCCTCAAAATCAAGAGAAAGACTCTTCTGAAACGCATGATTCCTGACAATCGACTTGCATCCGTACTCGATCTGCTTTTTACTATTTTAACAGACACATTTTTCACAGTCAGAATTGATGAAATGTGAACATTGATGAGCGGTGGCCTGTGGGTCGCCGATTGTGATCCCGAAGACCCTCCGCGCGAAAGTGCATCCTGCCTTCATGTCGCCTGAACTTACCTTTGCCATGGGCCAATATGAGGCCCGAATCCCCACAGATCGACTCTATTCCGAGAACCATCTGTGGTTGAAATCAGTGGGAGACGGCTATCGTGTCGGGTTTACGGCGTATTCGGTGAGACTTTTGCAAGATGTCTATTTTCTGAGTTGGGAGGTTGAATCCGGCACAAACGTCCGTAAAAAACAGGATATTGGAGAGATTGAATCCTCAAAAGCCTTGTCGGATTTATTTGCTCCCTATGATGGAAACATTAAAAGCTTTAATACGTTGTTGATGGACGACCCTTCGTTGATCAACTCTGATGGATATGAAAAAGGGTGGCTTTACGAATTTCAGACCGAAGCAGAGCTACTCACCGCCGAACAATATGTGGAATTGCTGGATAGCGTTTGGGAAAAAACTCAACGAGTGATCAAAGGACAGATCAACGAATCCTGAGTTCGAAAGTGTGACACCAAAGAGTTTTCACGGAAATTATCATGGCTGGCAAAAAACTGACCGTCGTTATCTCGCAGTCGCAGAGCAAAAATCCTGCACACCGAGACCTCGAAGAGACGATTGCTGCCGACTTAATGATGTCGGGAGAGGTCGAAGTATCTCTTGTGCCGCATCTCTACGACATGTCTGCCGATCATAGCGGTATGTTGTTTCTCAAGGGCATCCCCGGCGATATCGTATTTGCTTCGTGGTTGTATCCCCGAGCCGCATTTTGGACTCTCGACCGAGACGGCATCCGAGGTCAGGAAGGCATTACCACTCTGCATACTGAAGAAGACGAAGAGGAACTGAGTGAAGAGAATCAGCAGCAGGCGAACGGCATCGGTTCTGTCGAAGTTCCTTCCCGTAAAATTTATTGTCTCGACTTACGGTCTTTTGGTGATGCCGAGCCGTATCTCGATGAAGTGAAACGCATTGCCTCAGAAGCCACGACACAAACCGTCGATCTGATGTCATTTATTCAAGGCAACCCAAAACAAGAACAGCTTGAACGCTATCTGAATCCGCTTCCTATTTTGAATGGGAACGGAAATGGAACGCCGGCTGCGAATGGCGCGAACAACGGGTCAACTCAAAACGGCGAAGCAGCTTCATCGCAGAATGGCGACACCGAAAAAGTCTCACGCCGCTGGTATCCGGTGATCGACTATTCTCGCTGCACAAACTGCATGGAGTGTATCGATTTCTGTTTGTTCGGAGTGTACGGCGTCGATGGGCTCGACCGAATTCTGGTCGATGAACAAGACAACTGCAAAAAAGGATGCCCGGCATGCAGTCGAGTTTGTCCTGAGAATGCCATCATTTTTCCTCAGCACAAATCGGCTTCGATTGCCGGTGCTCCTGGGGAAATTGGTAATCTCAAAATTGATCTGTCTCAATTATTCGGTGCGCCGACGGCTCTTGAACAAGCGGCTTTGGAACGCGATACCGAATTGGTGGCCGATGGACGGGAAGCGGTCGGGATGACGGTCGGTATCCCTAAACGTCAAACGGAAGAAAACGCAGAACGAGACGATCTCGACGAGATGTTAGACGATCTGGATAATCTCGGCCTTTAACCTTTCCTCCCAATGCCTCTCCTTACAATGTGGGCTCCTGCCGCTTATGGAATTTCCCGGAATTGATCGTGACCGACTGCAATCCACCTGCGATCAGGCGACGCAGAGTTTGCTTGATCAGTATGATCACAAAAGCGGCCACTGGTTCGGACGACTTTCTTCGTCACCACTCTCCACGGCAACGGCCGTGGTGGCCATGCAAACCGTTCTGAGGAGATCGGAAGACGACGCACCCACGCAGCCCTACGAGACTTCGAGACTGAGAGAACTCATCGATGGCGGGCTGGCTTATCTCGAAAAGCATCAGAATGTCGATGGTGGTTGGGGCGATACGGATCAAAGTCTGAGCAACATCTCCACGACCATGTTGTGCCATGCGGCGTTTCATGCCACCGATCAAGCCGATCAGTTTTCCGAATGTGTGACCTCTGCAAAAAAACACATCGACAAGTCAGGCGGCGTCCCCGCCCTCCTCAAACGATATGGGAAAGACAAAACCTTCTCGATTCCCATCCTCACTCATTGTGCCCTTTCGGGACAAGCAGACTGGTCTGACATTTCTTCCCTCCCTTTTGAACTCGCCTGCCTCCCTGCGAACTTTTATAAAACTGTCAAATTACCAGTTGTCAGCTACGCGCTGCCGGCTTTGATTGCCATTGGGCAAGTGAAACATCATCACAAGCCAACCTGGTTTTTACCTTGGCGATGGGTTCGAAATTTGTCCGTCAAACCGACACTGCGAGTTCTGGAACGAATCCAACCAGAATCAGGCGGTTTTCTCGAAGCGACTCCTCTCACCAGTTTCGTTTCAATGAGTTTGGCGGGAATGGGATTACTTGATCACCCGGTCTTGCAGAAGGGCATCAAATTTTTGATCGATTCTGTCCGCGATGATGGAAGTTGGCCGATTGATACAAATCTCGCCACTTGGGTCACCACACTTTCGGTCAACGCTCTCGAAGATTCACTCCCTCAAGAGTATGTCGAGCCAATCGCAGACTGGCTTCTCAATCAGCAATACAAAACCATTCATCCTTATACGAATGCCGATCCCGGTGGTTGGGCATGGACCGACCTTTCGGGAGGTGTTCCCGATGCCGACGATACGCCGGGAGCTATGTTGGCACTCGCAAATCTCCGTCCACGCTGCTCTGAAAAAACTCAGTATCGTATCGACGAATCTTTGACTCACGGTGTGAAGTGGCTGCTTGATCTACAAAACCGTGACGGTGGCTGGCCAACATTCTGCAAAGGTTGGGGGACGTTGCCGTTTGATCGTAGTTCCAACGACATCACGGCTCACGCTATCCGTGCAATTTTTGATTGGATCGTTCAGGAACCCGATCAGCCTCATTCAGCCGCGTTGACTGATCGAGCGGATGCAGCCGTTGAACGAGGATTTCAGCATCTGAAAAAATCACAACGATCAAATGGATCGTGGTTGCCTTTGTGGTTCGGAAATCAACGTGTCCCCGATGATGAAAATCCGACTTACGGCACCGCGAAAGTCGTTGCCTCCTATCGTGATTGTGGGAGGCTCACCGATCTAGAAGCTCAACGAGGCCTCGATTGGCTGGAAGCCAATCAAAACGCGGATGGTGGTTGGGGGGGTGGATCGGAAACAGATTCTTCCGTCGAAGAAACCGCTTTGGCTTTGGAGATCCTGCTCAGTTGTGGTCGAACTGGCAGTCATCTCGGCTTGGGAATCAACTGGCTGATGAGTGCTATCGACTCGGGAGATCTCCGAAAACCGCAGCCAATCGGGTTCTATTTCGCCAAGTTATGGTATTACGAGGACTTATATCCTGTGATTTTTACGGTTTCGACCCTGCATTCAGCGTGTCGAAGTGACTACAATAGTTGGGTTCCACCTGCGGATGCGGAAATGAGTCCCACCAATTGAGTCGTTCAGCGAAGAGAGTTTTCAACTTGTTATTGCCACATTATTATTGCCATAGTCGACAACAATGCCGACTTGGCGTCCATCCATAAAGAGAGGTCGACGTGTCGATCGCCCCCCTGAATTCCTCCGAGACAGATTCGCAGCACTCCACCGATGTTGAGAGTGGTGATATCGAACGTCCCGTGAAACGGAAGAAAAAACGCCGTAGTACCAGTCATCTCAAAGCGGTGCCCGAAACTCTCGCGCAGCGTGAGCAGATCCGAGATGCCTCCGAGAAATACGCCGAGCCACTGGACAAAACCCGACCTTTCAATAAGGGAGAACTCGAACAACACGGTCGAAAGCTGCTCAAGCAGATGGATTTGCCCGAGAAATTTCTCGGCTTTGTAATGGTGCTGATCGGCAATTTTTTCTGGAAGCGACAATTTTTGGCAATCCCGTTTGAAAAACGAATGCTGCTGTTGCCGCATTGTCTGAAACATGCGGAAGGTTGTCCTGCCGAATATGACCAATTTGGTCTCGATTGCGAATCATGTGGTGCTTGTTCGATTGCCGACTATAAAGTTCGCGCGGAGCAACTCGGTTACAAAGTTCTCGTCGCCGAAGGATCGCCGGTCGTTCTGAAAATTATCGTTTCAGGATATGTGGAAGGGATTTTGGGTGTCGCTTGCTTGAACGTATTGGAAAAAGCGATTGATAAAGTTCTGATTGCCGGTGTTCCGTCTTACGCCGTTCCATTACACTCTGGCGATTGCAAAAACACCTCACTCGATGAATCGTGGATCTGGGATGTCATCGAGAAATACGAACCGCTCCCCGAGCAACAAACCTCCAGCTATCTTCCCATCATGCGAGCTTCGAATGAAATGTTCGAAAAACGCCTCGAAGAACTGTTGCCAGCCGTTCGTAGTGGAAAAGATCAGGCTCCCGCAACGCCTATCGCGTTTACAGAAGAAGTCGCGTATGACTGGTTGGCTAAAGGTGGGAAACGCTTCCGACCATTTATCACACTCGCGGCTTACGACGCTCTCACGGGAGCCACCGCTGCTAACCACGCACGCGACGAAACGGGAGATCGCACGACCGCTTATCAGTTTGACGCGGATGTCTGCCGGATTGCTATGGCGATTGAAGCGTTTCATAAAGCCTCGTTGGTTCACGATGACATTCAGGACAGTGACTTGTATCGCTACGGTCGCGAAACATTGCATCGTAAACATGGAACCGGGCAAGCCATTAACATTGGTGACTACCTGATTGGGATAGGTTATAAACTGATCGCTTCCGCCGTCGGAAGTTTAGGGGCCGAAGTGACCGCCGATGTCCTTCAACAAATGTCAGCCGCGCATATCAAACTGTGTGAAGGACAGGGAGCGGAAATGTCGTGGAGTGAATCTCGCGACTGGAATCTTAAACCCATCGATGCGCTGCAAATTTATGCGTTAAAAACATCTCCAGCCTTTGAAGCCGCGTTGTACTCTGGCATTCGAATGGCGGGTGATGTGAAACCGTATGAGGAGATGATTTCCTCATTCTGTCGTCATATCGGGGTCGGCTTTCAGATTCTCAACGATTTGAAAGACTGGCAGGGAGACGAGAACAACAAACTGGTCGCCGGCCAGGACGCTTTGTCGTTCCGCCCGACCGTGCTCCTTGCCATTGCCATGCAGGAAGCCAATGACGAGCAGAAATCTCAGTTGAAAGAACTGTTTGAATCAGAGCGACCTGCCATTGATCGTTTGCAGGAACTCAAAAAACTGTACACCGAACTGGGCGCCTTTGAGACGGCGGAATCTCTCGTCGACAAATCACAGGCACGAGCAGAAGCATTAGCAGATGAGGTCGATAACGAAGACCTGCGACAATTGCTTTACTTCCTGGTCGATTCGGTCCTCGCTCACGAAGAACAGACTCCCGCCGATCCTCCAACCGTAGAACTCCAATTGACGGCACCACCTCGTCCGTAATTGATTGAGAGCCTGATTGCTGTGAGCGAATATGAATCAATCCAGTGGAGCGATTTTGAAAAAGTTGAGCTGCGCGTGGGAACGATCATCGCCGTTAATGACTTTCCCGAAGCCCGCAAACCAGCGTGGATAATGACGATTGATTTCGGCACCGAGATAGGCGAGCGAAAGTCGTCTGCTCAAATTACCGATCACTACGACAACGTCTCTCTCATTGGTCGGCAGATCATCGCTGTCGTCAACTTTCCTCCCAAGCAAATTGGACCGATACAGTCCGAATGCCTAGTGACGGGTTTTTATCGGGATGATGGCAGCGTGATTCTCGCAGTCCCCGATCAGAATGTCCCGAATGGTACCAAACTCGGCTGAAGGACTCCTTCACTGGTTGTGGATATCTGGTAGACTCAAAGTATCATCCCCCCTCCCTCCTTACTAAGAGGGGTAAGTGACTATTCAAAATAGATCAAGTAGTAGGTTCAAGATGATGAAAATTCTCGACGAATTGAAAACCACACTCCAATCTCGTAGCCAAACCCATCTAATTCAATGGTGGGACGAACTCGATGAATCGCAGCGAGTCTCGCTTTTTGATCAGTTGGAATCAATCAACTGGAATGAACTTGATCGTCTGCTCAATGATATCGAAGCCGATAATGCGGCTGAACAATCGGAACACGCAAAGAAAGCGACTCCTCCCGAAACTCTCGTCGGTTTGAGTGACCCCATTTGGTCAGATCCCAACAAGGCCGATCTTCACGAGCGTGGAGAAACACTGCTCAGAAACGGGAAAGTCGGCGCGATTGTCGTCGCGGGTGGACAGGGAAGTCGGTTGGGATTCGAACACGCCAAGGGACTTTTTCCCATAGGGCCGATTTCTAATGCGACTTTGTTCGATTTTTTGTGCGGACAAATTGCCGCATTGACGAAGCGTTATCAGGTTGATATTCCCTATTACATCATGACGAGCGACGCGACTCACGATGAGGTCACTGCAGCATTTCAAGAACATGATTGGTTTGGCTTGAGCCCGAATCAGGTAATGTTCTTCAAGCAGGGACACATGCCGGCAGTTGATGCGGCTAGTGGAAAGTTGCTATTGTCTGCGAAAGACTCGCTCGCACTCAGCCCGGACGGTCATGGTGGCATGGTGTCTGCACTCGACAAACAAGGCGTGCTCCGCGACATGGAAGCGCGCGGTTTGGAAGTGGTCTATTACCATCAAGTAGACAATCCGTGTTTGAAAATGTGCGATCCTGAATTTCTCGGATTACATCGCCAGATGGATTCAGAGATGTCCACAAAGGTTGTGCGCAAAGTGGCCCCCGAAGAAAAAATGGGACTGCTCGTCGATATCGACGGCAAAACACAAATCATTGAATACTCTGATTTCCCGCCTGAGCTGGCGGCACAAAAAGCGATCGACGGCAGCCTGAAGTTCTGGGCGGGTAACACCGCATGCCATGCGTTCTCCTTTCAGTTCTTAAAATCATTGGCGGCTTCGGCCACTGCACTGCCTTTTCATAAAGCTTCCAAGAAAGTGCCATACATTGACGATGCGGGTGTGTCACAATCCCCTGAGTCTTCGAATGCGTTCAAATTTGAAAAATTTATTTTCGACGCGCTGCCAGCAGCCGACGTTGCGCTTGTCGTGGAAACCTCCCGAGAGCGAGAATTTAATCCCGTCAAAAATGCGGAGGGAAATGATTCTCCGGCAACGTGCCAGTCCGCACTTGATACTATCTGGCGTTCGTGGCTATCCGCAGCGGGAATTGAAGTCGGTGACGACGTGACAGTCGAAATTCAACCCAGCTTTGCTTTGGATGAAGCAGACCTCATCGCTCGCAAAGCAGAAATTGGCAAACCTCAATCTGGGATACTATTGCTGAAATAGTTGCGGAAGATATTTGCAAGTTGCGTGAATTCAAAACGAGACGGCTCCAGCCTGGCAAACGCCGCGCAGCCTCTCCATCTCCCAGAGGGTTACGCGAGGGCATGAAGCCGCCTCGATAAAATTTGTACATCACAAGGATGACAACTATGTGTCATACCTACGGGGATTAGACTCAAAAATGATCAAACATTTTGAGCAAGCTCCCTACACATTCTTATGTGCGACGGCTTATTTGAAAGCTCTCAAGGCCACGATAAGAATTGCCAGAACACAGAGACGCCAAGAGACCCGTTTTGATTGTGAGCGATGAGAGGCAGTTGCGTCACACAATGTCTGCAACATCATGAGTGCGAGAAAGAAGAGTACGATTTCGCTACTGACGATGATCACTCCCATGAGCGAATATCCGGCCGCCGATTCCACTCCCGCTCCGGCAATTTCAAATGCGCCCGCAATCAGCCCCAGGCGCGATTCGAATCCCATTAGTCCGGGAACTCCGACCCAACTGAACATCGAGACCAAAATCACAAGTGCAGGAAGTGGGTGACTCCACAGAAATCCCGACAAGTCTTCTTTTTGTAAACATGGTTTTCCTAATCGAGTCAACTCATGCAGAACTCCCATCAGCACAATGAAGGAGAAAATACTGCTGATGAACTCGATCCGAAATAACTCACGTCCCGATGGAAGCCATAAACCTAACGCCACGGAGTGAGAGATCAAAAACAGTTCCTGGCCAATTGCCAACCACATCAACGCGGCGGAAGCGAGAAACCAGCCGCGTAATCGGAAAGTCATGTTGTCCACCCATCCTGATTTTAGCGTTTCACGAATCAATGTCGGAATGGCAAATGTTGCGAGCAGCATTTGCCCGATGGATTCCATGCCGGGAATGTCGGGAAGCACGATGGCAAGTAGCAAAACGCTCGACGAAATCAGTCCCGTCAATCGTTGGATCTCGTCCCATGACTTTTCATCCGAGAACGGCAATTGAAAGGGAAAGAAGCCAATTCTCCATGCGGATCCAAAAATGAGACACAACACACCGACACTCAGAGCCGTTCCGGCACTTGAGGAAGGTTGGGCGTAAAAAGCCGCTTCACTTTGATCGGTGTTTAACTCAGACAACGGTCTCCAGGTGTCGAATTGACAGGTTTTCATTTCAGAAGAAACTAACAAGATCCCCGCGGCGAGCATTCCAAAAGTTACAATCGAGCGTAATATTGCCGAACGATGCTGAGCTGCGGGCAGAGTCAACCATGTCGTGACGGAAATGGCTTCTCCAAACAGAAAAAGAAATCTGAGATCTGTCGAGAAACATATACCGCACAAAAACGAAGCCGAAAGCAACAAGGCCGTCGGATGAAGAGTCAAAGCACCCTCATCTTGTTTGACCATGAGAAGTGTTAGCAGGAGATGAAACGCCAAAATCCAGGGGATTAGGGAGAGTGCGAAGGAGCCTGTGGCCTCAGAGAGAAGTTGATCGGCGTGCAGCCACCATGTTCCCATCGCAAACGCCAATGAAGTTTGTGTGAGAGGCCGAGCGATTTCCGAGGATCGTGGTTTTCGAACGATTCCCCAACAGGCAATCCCGGCGAAAAATGGAACCAGCATGATCAACAAAACAGGAAGAGAAGAAATCATTGCTGTTTCTCCTCCAACGAAAACCCACCTGCGGAAACCGGGAATTCGAGCTTTTGCAGATCCCAACGAATGTGAGTCCAGATCACTTGTGGTATCAACAGGATTAAAACGGCAACGACCAGAACTACGCTTGTTTTCAGAAAGCCACTTTGAGGTTCGAGTGTGGTTGGGTGTTCGCCAATTTCCCAAACAGGCAATTCGTGATTTCGTCTGGGAACGCGAACGAAATTTTGTGCCAGCAATCGATGAGAGGATACTGAGTTTCTGCCCCGATCATCGCAGACCTTATGCTGACTTTTCATCAAGAGGATCGCGATACCCACGATCAATGCCGCTCCCACTTCGCGCGAACCCGGCCCCGTGGACTGCCATGTCCCCACAAGTCCCAGGATCAATCCCGAAACCAGAAAGACAGAAGCCGTCCACTGACAGAGCCAGACGGACGAGAAGCGAGAACTTTTCGTCTGCTGAGGAATAGCGGATTTCAAACCAATCGTCATCAACAACAACATCGCTGCGGCGATTGAGGTTTTGTTAGAACCGCCGAGAGTCAGGATCAACATGGTCGAGAGAAATAGAAAACTTTGAGAATCATCCGGTTTGTCTGATCGAATTCGCGATGTGATTGCCAGCCAGAGGAGACCGACACACCAGGCATAAGAGAGTATTGAAAACATCCGATAGGCAACAAACGGAAATAACTGACACTCTCTCAAAATCACGGCCGTCCCGAGTACCGGCCCGTAACACCAAAATATCAGACGAGTGATGGGGGCCGTGTCGCTCCACATCTTGCGACTATCTTTTGTGAACGGAAATGATCCAAAACGCATCACGCAGCCGACGATCATGACGCTCAAAGCCGGTGAGATAGAACGCATCAAACGGTCGTGCCCGGTCAAATCTTCAAATTTTGCGAGCTCAATGGCTGCCAGAATGCGCGGGATGTCAAAAAGTTCCGCAGGGTCATTCTCCAGAGCCGTGTATCGCATTAATGGTGTCAATGTGCTGAGGATTCCGGCCACAATCAAAAAATCACTTAATAACAGTTGCCTCATTCGTCGGCTTAGACCTTGGCGATGTTGTGGTGACACCAATGTCGCTAACAGAAAATGTACCGAAAGGGGAATGAACAAGAGTGTCACCATTTGCACACGACGATCGATCGTGAGCAGGAAACAATACATCAGCAATTGAAACACCAACAATCCCATTGCTCGGCTGAGAGAGGTGGGGGGCGATACAGGTCGAGTCGCGAGTGGTTGCTGGTCACTCAAAATATACTTTTCTAACCCGATTAAAAATGGTAACGCCGCCGCGCAGACAATCAGAAGGAACGAACAACCATCGACACCAAATCGGTAACCTGAAGTTTCGCTTTGCTGAAGAACAAGCACATTGATCGATTGAAAACTCTCTGCAGCATTTAATCGTGTGCGCTGTGGGTCGTGCGAAAAATTTGTGACCATCAACAACGTACACAACATCGACAACGCACCGTTGAGCAGCAACGTACGCTGAATGAATCGCTCACCCCACCAGCGTGACATTCCCAAACTGAACAAGCCACACAGAGGAACACAGATTAAGAGCATCGGCATCTGATTGAGGATTGACGTGAACGCGTTCATCTCTGGATTACCCTTTCATCCAGAGAAACAGACTGGCAAGTAACAGAAAACCAATTCCGCCTAAGGCAAGTTCCCAGACAAAGGGCGCGGGGGACTGCAACGGATTTTCTTTGTGAATGAATCGTCGCTCGACGCGACTTCCCCAAAGATCAAGGAGACTGGCACATGCAGTCACAACTCCCGTCGGAATACTCGCAATGCCTTTCCAGATGGTAAGGCCATGAAAATGCGATTCCGCCAAGCGTTGAAAGCTCCCCGTACGTTGGCGAGAGACACCTTCCGAACTCGTACGGCGTGCGAGAATACCGGCAATGCCGGCTCCCACAATGATTCCAACAATTGTTTCCCAACCCGGCACGATCAGCCATGGCTCCCCTTGTTTCCATAGCCAATAGCGCATGACTGCAATCACGAAAGCAATCGGGATGATCATTAAGCCAGACGATTTCCTCTGTCCAGCGGGATGGATGCCTGCGGGTAACGTCTTCCAGTCAGCCAATATTTCACGAAAAAATGGAACCATCAAGCCGACAGAGATGACTCCCAGAACAACCTTTGTCATATGTTCGTTGTTCCCCAAAAGCTCCGAGGATTGGATAGCAAGAGTCCAGCCAGACATTCCCACCATGATCCACAACCCTGAAAACAATATGGCCGCTCGATGAGAGAGAGTTCTCTCGTCATAACTGTTCCACAGTCGCCACATGATGACCGTCAGCAGAAATTGTTCGAGCCCAAGTGTATTCAAGACCGGATTGCTCGACAGAAACATGCCAAACAGTCCCAGCATGAGAAAAGCCGTCAGCACTGTCTGGCGAACTGTTTTTTTCTCAACAAGCCCCCAACTGCAAACCATCGAGACAACAACGGTCAACAGAATTAGCGTTGAGTGAATTGCGGTGACGTTTGTGAGGACAAACAACGGAATCAGTTTGATGAACACGGCAGCAGCAAAAATCAAGCTGATAGGTTCGAGATCATTTTCAGGTTCACAATCAATTCGCAAGACTGAGATCGGATATACCGCAGTCATTAAGATCAGCGAGAGTGAACCCAACATTGCCGCAAGAACCAGGTCGGCTTGTTGAGCGGACGTGAAGTTATCCCAGTTTTGAATCGTCTCGGGAAGTTCGTGATACGAAGCAATGCCAAAGTCGAAAGAGAGTATGCCGACAACAACGAGCAAAAGTAAAATTGCCATCCAATGACAACCGCGTAAAAGTGACAACCCTTTCTGGAATTGACTTTTTGACGCGAGTAAAGATTGTTGAAGACAGGAACAACCAATCAGTGTGATCATCCAAAGCCAGACGTCATCACAAAGCAGGAAGATCATCAGCACTGCGAGAAACCAGAATCTCTCTGAGGCTCGTTCATCTCGCTTTCTGTCTGACATCCACCACCATGTCATCCAAAGCAGTGGGAGTTGCCAAAGAGAGACTCTGAAATGGCAACGCACTTGATGGAAGGAATCGAGTCCAAATATTGTCGGGCCGTTCCAGATCACCGCTTTCTGGAATACCATCAGAGAGAGGAACGCCAGGATGGTCGAGACTGCGAGAAAACTGAACTTGAAGAATCTCTCATTGTCGATCAGAATCGCGACCGACTGCGCAATCGAACTCAAGATGATCAGGATCAGAAACCAGCCGGTAATTGCATCCATGAAGTTCTGGCCGCGCTGTGGAAGAGGTTCGATCCAGTCGAGAGACTATTGAGATTACGACAACCGTACCGCGCAAGCAAGACTCTCCTCTTGTCTTCGGCATTCCGGTCGCGCAGACTCATAAAGAGACTCGCCATCAATCGTGACCTTCCCCATTGAAAATATGAGTTATGCTCAGTGAACCCGTCGAATTGTTAAAAACACTCATTGCTCTACCTTCGGTCAATCCAATGGGAGGGGAAGCCGACCCCGAGATCTGTTTTGAGACGCGCGTGACCGAGTTTCTGATCAATTGGAGCCGACAACTGGGTATCGAACCGATCATCCAGGAGATTGAAGAGGGACGGTCGAATGTGGTCCTGTTGTGGGAAAACCCTCATCAGCCAAACTCAGAAGTCATCTTGCTGGATGCGCATCAGGATACAGTCCCCGTTGCCGGCATGACCATCGAACCGTTCAAGCCGGTTGTCCAAGATGCGAAAATGTTTGGTCGAGGAGCCTGCGATGTCAAAGGAGGCCTTGCCGCGATGATGTCGGCCTTCGCACGCATTGTTCAAAAGGCTCCTCCCGACGCTCCCTCAGTGATGCTGTCGTGTACAATTGATGAAGAAGCCACCACCATGGGAATCAACGCGTTGACGAATTGGTTGAGTACCGGAGACCTCCCATGTCCAAAACCAGTTGCTGCCGTCATCGCCGAGCCCACCGAACTCGATATTATTGTCACTCATCGCGGCGTAGTCCGTTGGAAGATTGAGGCCTCCGGGACCGCCTGTCATTCCTCGACTCCCGAGTTGGGAGAGAATGCGATTTATCGAATGGGGCAGGTATTGAATCGAATTGAAAAATATGCCGAATCGCTACCGACTCAAAAACCGGCTCACCCGAAATGCGGACCATCGACTCTCAGTGTGGGACGGATTGGAGGAGGCGCCAGTGTCAACATCGTGCCTGAGGAATGCTGGATTGAAGTTGACCGACGTTTGATTCCCGGAGAAACAGCACAAGAGGCCCAACAAGCCGTCATTGATGAACTTCAATCGTTGCCGTTTGAAGTCATCCATCACCAACCCTGGCTGATCAGCGCGCCTCTACCTGATGACGAAAATGAAGCGTTGGCAACTTCGTTGTTGAAATCGATTGATGAGGTTGCCGGTCCGCATGAGACGATTGGAGTGGCCTTCGGCACTCACGCCTCGCGCACGGCGAGAGTCGGAATTCCGTCTGTTGTGTTTGGTCCCGGAAATATTGCCCAAGCCCATACCAAAGATGAATGGATTGAGATTCGACAACTTCAACAAGCGGCAGAAATCTACTACCAGTTTTGTAAATCATTCAATGTCAGATGAGAGTTTGATTTCTGAAACAATGACCTTTACCTCGTAAATCACCCAAATCCAGACTCCCTTTGATGGCCGTAACTACCGATCAGCAAATAGTTTCCAGAACATTCATTTCCCATTTCCTACTTCCAGCGTGTGTTTGTAACGGCCCATTGAACACTACACCTTGCAGTGAAAAGGTCAAATGACTATCACAGTTCACCAACACCCCGTGTCGCGAGACTCCTCGCAATATGGGACACCAATCAACACTCGAACTCGAGTGGTCTTGGTCGTGTTGGCAGTGCTGGTGTTGGCCGGATTCGGATTGGCGTCAAATCTGACACCTTCCAAAACTGGTCGCGGAACACATCGGCAACTTGGTTTACCTCCCTGTTCCATCCTTTCCTTAACAAATACCCCCTGTCCCACCTGTGGGATGACAACCAGTTTTTCGCATTTCGTGCGGGGAGATTGGGCTGCTGCCGTCCGTGCAAATACCTCCGGTTTTTTGCTGGCCTGCGGTTGCCTGTTATTTCTTCCCTGGAGTGCGGCCTCTGTCGTGATTGGTCAATTCTGGCTGATAAGACGGATGGACTTGGTGATCACTGGCCTGCTTCCAGGTTGGTTGATTATTGTCTTCCTCGAATGGGGCTGGCGAAACGACTTACCTTTCTGAGATGTCCTGTCTCAATTCAAACATTCCCAAATAAATAACCAAACAATCACCTCATCGTGACAGATCGAGGTCGGACTATGCCCGTGAATACCAAACAACTCACTCGACTCACCTGTTGGCTGACTGCTTGCCTGATACTGGCGACCGCTGGAGGTTGTTCGCTATTCGTGATGGCTGGCAAGTCAATATTGGGTGATCCGGTTGTGAACTCGCCCTTTTCGCGTGCTTCAAATGTCGATTTGCGGACTGGTCAACATCGCGTGGTCATTGTGGCATCGACTCCTGAAACCATTAAAGTCGAATTCCCCGCAGCGACGGTCAATTTGATCGAAAAAGTTTCGCGCAAGCTAAAGTCTGAAGGGGTGAACGTCGTCAACTACAACAAAATTGCGACTTGGCTCGACGACAATGGCGGATACTGGGACGAAGTGGACGAATTGGCCAACGCCTTTGAGACCGATTTTATCATTCACCTCGAAATCGACAGTATTCGGCTGAAACAACCGGGGAGCCCGGACATGTTTGAAGGTCGAGTTTCGGGTACCGTTTACGGCTATGAAGTTCATCAATCGGGAAACTCGAAAGTCGCTCATCGAATTTTCAATCATTCCTTCGAACGTAAATACCCGGATGGTTACCCTCAATTAGCAGATCGTATGTCGCGTGAAGAATTTCATCGCAAGTTGATGGAGCATGTTTCCCTCGCCTTGGCCCATCAGTTGTACGATCACCATTCGAGTGAAGAAATTTACTAATCGTTTTTTAGACGATTTCAATAACCGTCCATTTTTAATTCGACATCAAGCAAGGATGCGACATGTCCCGCAAAAATCAAATCGCTCAGAAATTCTGCCAGTTGTTTCTGGTCATCATGCCGTGCATTATGCTGACAGGCTGCGAGTACGGGATATTTCTCGGCTATCTGATTGGCGGACCTCCGAGTATCGAGCCTGACTTTGCCGCACAAACCGGCAAAGACATGAAAGACTTCGGTGTCACCGTGGCTGTGGTCTGTACGGCACCCAAAGATTTGAAGTGGAGCTACGACGAAATCGACAATCTCGTGGCAGAAGCCGTCACAATCCAAATGGGACAGAAAAAAATCAATGTCATTTATCCTGATCAGGTTCGAGCCTGGCTTGATAAAAACCCGGACTGGACAACTCCCGCAGAGATCGGTGAATTCTTCGAAGTCACCTACGTGATTCACATCGATATTCTGGATTACTCGCTGTACGAGAAGAACTCTCATACGCTCTATCGCGGAACCACTCAGTGCGAAATCAATGTCTGGGAAATGGCCGATAGCGGAGAAGGAGAAAAGATTTATTCCAAAGAGAACACGACAACATTTCCTTTGAGAATCCCACGGTCATCGCAAGATACTTCGCTGGAACAGTTCAAGAAAGAATACCTGTACCGATTGTCTTATGAAATCGGACGTCATTTCTTTGAATACTATGTCTCGGACGATATCGGCGACGCAGCGTAACGACATTACACGGCACTCCATGCCAATTTGTCGCTGCGTGAATTTTCTTCGACCACCTCAAAATCAATTCTTCATCGGCAGATCGACGTGATTAGCAGTTGAAAATAATTGTTCTACTGCTATCTCACTGGCTGACAAGCCGTCCAGTGCCACCCAATGTTGATCAAGAGCATTCTTCTGGTGAGCGAAGATGAGCGTTCTCCCCTTCCTTTGCGCCGCCGCGTCTCTGGGTGAGTCAATGACCATCAAGTCCTGCCGACTTCCTTCGGCGGCTCAAAAAGCGAATAGATTTTGAAGGGCCGGTTCCACCGGCCAAGAATGATGTTGTCGGTTTTGTCTCGTTGCCTGTTCAACAATGACGACCGCTGCAACGTGAGAAAGAGAGCGATTTCGCGTGGAGTGAAAAATGCGCATCGTGAAAAAACAATACGCCCTCATAAAACGAAGATCGACGAAAAGGCATGAAAGCCAACAACTTGCTCAAGAGTACACAAGATTTGGTCAACATTTGGTCAAGGCGAATCTCCGAATCTTGAAATGGCTGTTGAATGTTCGGGAATAAGGGGACAAGAGCCTTAAAGCACAAAGCATTTTGAAAAGTATGCCTGGAACTGGTGGTTGGAATCGGAATCCACTTTGACAATTTCGACAGTGAATCCAACCTTTGAAATACGGTCAGCATTACAGACAGATCAGTGGTGATTACTTCATAAAATGTCTAAAATTTAGCATTATCAAGTTATTCAATTTGCAGAAAACGCCGTCATGACCGACTTACTCCCACAAATCGAACAAAAAGTGCTCGCTGAAGAACGGCTTTCGTTCGAAGAGGGTCTCTTTCTCGACGAACAGGCCGACCTGCACGAATTGGGGCGGCTGGCGAATATTGTTCGCGAGCGAAAGAACGGCAACTTCGCCTATTACAACACCAACATTCATTTGAACCCAACGAATGTGTGTGTCTATCGGTGTGACTTCTGCGCCTTTCGCGCCGACTTGAAAGCCGACAAAGCTTATACCTTCACGGACGACATGGTCCGCGAACGGGTCGAAGAAGCTCGTCAAAAAGGTGTGACAGAAATTCATGTGGTTGGTGGACTCCATCACCTGAAGAAGTTCGATTGGTATCTCGATGTGATCCGCGTGATTCATGAAACCTGGCCCGAACTTCACATCAAAGCTTGGACGCCGGTCGAAATCGGCTGGTTTGCGCATCTCACCAAACAACCCATCGAATGGGTGCTGCAAGAACTCATCGATGCTGGCCTCGGCAGTATGCCTGGCGGTGGTGCGGAAATCTTTGATCCTGAAGTCCGCGAGAAAATCTGCGAACACAAAGCCGATACGAAAGTCTGGTTCGATGTCCATGATGCCGGGCATAAGCTCGGACTCAAAACAAACGCCACGATGTTATACGGCCATCTGGAAGAGGCCCGGCATCGCATTGACCATTTGGTTCGATTGCGAGAACAACAAGACAAAACGGGTGGATTCCAAACCTTTATCCCGTTGGCATTTCATCCCGAGAATACAAACTTGTCGCACATCCCCAAGCCCTCAGGAGTCATGGATTTGCGAATGATTGCGCTGTCGCGTCTGATGCTCGATAACTTCGATCACATCAAAGCCTATTGGATTATGCTGGGTGAGCAAATTGCCCAGATGGCTCTCGGCTATGGTGCCGACGATATCGACGGTACGGTAGTCCATGAAATTATTTATCACGACGCGGGTGCCAAAACGCCGCAGGGACAGACCGTCGAACAGTTGCACCGTTTGATTCGTGAAGCGGGTCGTGAACCGGTGGAGCGTGATACGCTTTATCGTCAAGTGATCCGTGACGGTGTCAATTGGCAAATCGGCGAACCGATTCTTGTCGGTGCGACGAATTAGTGTCTCAAATTTTGTGACGGAAGGTTACCGTGGTGGAATTTCAACGCACAATCAATCCCGTTCAAGCCATCTTCGTTTTCACATTGATGGTAATATGCTTATCAATCGCAGGTTGTTCGGAGGAATCAACAACAACTCAAAAACAAACATCATCAACAGAGCCACCCCTCCATATCGATATCGCAATCTATTCGACTGAGATTTCATCAGCGATCATTGATCATTTCCAATCGATATCAGACGGGAAAGTTGACGATATCTACGCATCCTCTTCCTCGAAACTCCAACAAGCGGTCTCCCTGGACGAGTTTCGCAACTATTGTGACAAAATCAATTTGCGTTTGGGGACTCTTCAAGATCATCGAATCAGAGAGAGCCAATTTGTTCCACAAGAAGGTCGTATCATTGCGACAGCGGTCTGTGAAGCAGACTTTTCCCAAGGTACGGGCGTCATGACAGTTCTCTATGAACAAGACGAAGGTCACTGGAAATTAATGCGATTGAACGTGAACGCACCCGAGTTGCTGGATAATCCCGACGACTATCGCGAATTGAAGCAAATCATGGTCGAACAATCTGATCCGGTGGAACCGGGACAACAAGTCGATGTCTGGGATGCTTCGACAAACCCACCACAAAAAATTATGGAAGCTGTTTCTGTGACTTATGTGCGGTGGAAAGTGTCTGGTCCATTTACATCCGCTAAATACCCGGCAAAGGGTTTTGTGACACTGTCTCTATCGACTGAGCAGACGAAGTCGCTCGAAAATGTGGACACGATCTCGATTAGACGAATTAGCGAATAAACATCGATACTTCCTCTCGCTTGCGGTAAACTGGAACCATCCGAATTGTGATTCAGAAACCGTTGGCGAACTCCATGAAGCACCTCGTTTATGTGACATTCTTCTGGTCATTGATTTTGGGGTCGTGGTGCGCCGCAGCACCCATTGATTTTCAAAAGCAGATTGCTCCTCTCCTCACCGAGAAATGCCTCGCGTGTCATAACCCGACACAGAAAAAGGGAGGACTTGATCTCACGACTCGCGAATCCCTTGTCGCTGGTGGTGAAAGTGGTTTGACCGTCACGCCGGGTGATCCTGACTTGAGTCTGATTATCGATTATGTTTCGGGCGACAAGCCGAAGATGCCGAAAACAGGCGACAAGCTGACCGTCGAAGAAGTCGCGTTGCTCACCGAATGGGTGAAACAGGAACTCCCGTGGCCCAAACAAGTCGTATTGGATCCGGCTGAGGCAACTTGGTGGTCACTCCGTCCACTGAAGTCTCCCAAAGTACCAGAGCTCGAACAGACTAACCGCGACCGAGTTCGGAACCCCATTGATGCATTTGTTCTCTCAAAACTGAACGAGCGCGGCTTAACGCCGTCTCCGCAAGCGGACCGACGAACACTGATTCGTCGTCTGAAATATGATCTCATAGGCTTACCACCCACTCCTGAGGAAGTCGAACAGTTCATTAGAGATACGGATCCGCAGGCTTACGAGAAACTGGTGGATCGATATCTCGATTCATCCCAGTACGGCGAACGCTGGGCCCGGCATTGGTTGGATGTCGTCCATTACGGCGACACGCACGGCTACGACAAAGACAAACTGCGGCCCAACGCATGGCCTTACCGCGATTATGTCATTCGCGCTTTCAATGACGACAAGCCGTATGGCCAGTTCGTTAAGGAACAGATTTCCGGCGACGTGATGGAGTCAACAGGTGGCGAGGGAATTGTTGCGACTGGGCTTCTCGCATCGGGGCCGTGGGATTACATCAGCCATGTGGAAGTTCCCGAATCAAAACTGGACGGTAAGATTGCCCGTAATCTCGACCGAGACGATATGGTTCGCACAGTGATGGAGACATTCAACAGTGTGACCATCGGCTGTGCTCGCTGTCATGATCATAAATTCGACCCGTTTTCGATGGAAGATTATTACAGTTTGCAGGCTGTTTTTTCAGCCATTGATCGGGCTGACCGCTGGTACTATGATGATCCCGAATTGCAGGAACAACGAACAAAGTTACTCGCCCGACAGGAAACTTTGGAAGCAGAGAAACAACAACTTGCCGAAGTGATCAATAAGAACAAAGGGAAAGAGCTTGCCGTCGTTGCACAGCAATTGAAATCACTTTCTGATCAGGCATCGGCCGGTGTCAGTCAACCGGAGTACGGCTATCACAGTCAGATTGTCCAAACGTCGAATGTCGTCAAATGGGTGCAAGTCGATTTAGGGGAGCCGGTCGCTCTCGACAAAATTCTATTGGCAGGGTGTGAAGATAATTACGCCAACATCGGAGCCGGCTTCGGATTTCCGGTCCGATTCAAACTGGAGGGATGCCTCACCGCAGATTTCGCGAATGAGGTGATTCTACTCGCTGACCGAACAACCGAAAACGTCCCCAATCCCGGCACCGATCCGCTGGTCTTCGCCGCCAATCAACAGACAATTCGCTATATTCGGCTTACGGCTACTCAACTCGCCGAACGCAAGAACGATTACATTCTGGCAGTCGCCGAGTTAGAGGCGATTGATGCCGCTGGAAACAATCTTGCGTTGGGGAAGACAGTTACCGCACTTGATTCCATCGAAGCCCCCGTTCGCTGGCAGAAAACCAATTTGGTCGATGGATTATACGTTGGCAAGAAACAATCTGGCGATGCTACTGAGCAGCACAAGAAATTACTGAGTCGTCAACAACAACTGACCCGTTCTGCTCTGACTGACGAACAATGGACACATCGCGTTCAATTGTTGGCTAACTTGGAACAAGTCAGCACTCAGATCAACGAAATGCCCAAACCAAAACTTGTCTACGCAGCAGCGACAAAATTTAAGCCGCAGGGAAACTTCAAGCCAACTGACGGGACTCCTCGCGAAATTCGCTTGCTACACCGCGGCAACATTGCCACACCCGGCGATGTGATGTCGCCATCTGCCATCGAGGCATTCGACCATGTCAACGGCTTGTTTGAAGAGGGGGACGAACTGACCGAAGGCGAACGGCGCAAACGATTGGCTGAATGGATCGCCGATAACGATCATCCTCTCACCTGGCGGTCGATTGTGAATCGTGTCTGGTTGTATCACTTTGGACGCGGCATTGTCGACTCGCCCAATGACTTTGGTCGTATGGGACAGTCACCCACGCATCCCGAATTACTCGACTGGTTGGCCAGCCGCTTCCGAGACAACGGTCAATCGATTAAAGACCTGCACCGTCTGATCTGCAACAGTGCCACCTATCGGCAATCTTCGGTCGATGTTTCCACCAATCACGAGCTTGATGCCGGGAATCAATATTACTGGAAGTTCTCGCGACAACGTCTCGACGCAGAAGCCATTCGTGATGCCGTGCTAGCAGTGAGTGGAAGACTCAATTTGGAAATGTACGGTCCCGGCTTTCAGGACTTTGTGATCGAGAAGCCGCAACACTCGCCCCACTATCAATATCACTTGCACGATCCTCTCGATCCGAAGTCGCATCGTCGTTCTGTCTATCGATTCGCTGTACGCTCGCAACAACAACCCTTCATGACGACGCTTGATTGTGCCGACCCTTCGATGCAGGTTCCCAAACGGAACCAAACCATCACCCCGCTCCAGGCTCTATCGCTGCTCAACAACAAATTTATGGTAGCGATGTCAGAACAATTTGCTCAACGACTCAAAGCTGAAGCGGATGACTTGCGCGATCAAATCACACGAGGCTTTTGGCTGGCTCTTTCCCGACCACCGACTGATGCTGAACTGAATGCACTCGTTGCTTACGCCAAAGAGAACGGCAGAACGCACACCTGCCGCCTGATGCTCAATCTGAACGAATATGTGTTCGTGGATTAGTCAGGAAGCGCGTCGATGCTTAAGCGTATCCAGCAGCACAGCCAGTAGGATGACCATTCCCAAAACGACTTTTTGTGTGAACGGTTCGATCTTCCATAGGTTCATACCGTTCTGAATCACGGCGATGATGAAAGCACCAGTCAGCGTGCCGAGAATTTTTCCTTCGCCACCAGAGAGTGAAGTTCCTCCCACGACGACCGCAGCGATGACATACAGTTCATACATTGTGCCATAAGTGGGCGAACCGCTTTTGAGCTGGGATGCCATCACGACACCACCAACGCCCGCCAGTAAACCAGACATCACATAGGCAAACAGAATCACTCGTTTCACGGGAACACCCGAGAGGCGTGCCGCTTCGGAGTTTCCGCCCACGGCATATAGATAACGTCCAAGGACAGTCCGTGTCATGACAATATGAGCGATCACATACAGGATCAGCATCAAAGTGACGGAGTTTGGTAAGCCGAGGAAAGTCGTTTCACGACCGAGCCAGGTGAACGAAGGCGGTATCTTGTAGACCGATTTCCCTTGAGACAGCAACGAGGCAGAACCACTCGCGACAAGCATCATCGCCAGCGTCACGATGAAGGGTGGGACACGAAAGACCGTCACCATCGAGCCGGAGAAGGCTCCCACCAATCCGCATCCAACAATCGCCAGACATACACCGACCAACATACCTGCGGTTGAGGCCGATTCACCACCGGCAATATTTTGAATAAACAGCGTACAAATGACTGCTGATAGCGCGATCAAGCTGCCGACAGACAAATCGATCCCCGCTGTGATGATCACCATCGTCATACCGATTGACATGATGGCAATAATTGAAATTTGGCTGCCAATATTCAGTAGATTGGCTCGATTAAGGAACACGGGCCAGCGATATGATTCCGGGATGATCACCTCTGCCGGGCCAATGCCGGGATAACCGATCTCCAGATCGGCGAAGACGAGCCAGTCGGAAGCCGCACCGGCGACGGCAATCACATCGAGTGCTTGCTGAGAGTCTGATCGCTCCTTCAATTTCAGGGCGGCCTCCCGAGGTTCTCCGATCACCGCATCGTACGCGATCTCTTGTGTGTCCAATTGCGATTTCAGAGAGTGAAAGAACTCGGCATCGCGGTCCGCGGCGGCAATCAGAATGCGTTGTCCCGATTCGACTCGTTTTGCCAGTTGCCGCGCAGCGGTTTCGCCGGTGGGTGTCTGTTCTTTGATCGTCAACACGCTGAACAGTGCACACAACAGGACCAGCACGAGCGGCATCGCATAGTCAGAGAGAAATCGATTCATGCAGCAAGGAGAACCGAATCGCCGATACGAATCAAGCGGTTAATTTGTTTCAGACGGACAGTGTCTCTTCCCGGTTGGCGACATCTTCCTGTGTTGCCGTACCGGTGTCGAGTTGTACCAGATCGGGAGCCGCCTTGTCGGTGTGATCTTTGCCGTCATAGACGCCGAAATCACTGAACCAGTGTCGTTTGGCAAAGCGGTACGCCCAACTCTTTTCCGGGATTTTCTCAGCCGGGTTAAATTGCGACGTGCGAATTTGCATCGCTTCGAGTTCCGCCATCGCAGTTTTGCGGACGGTCGAATCTTTGGCCGAGTGTTTATCGACCAAGGCTTTCAAGACATCCGGGCGTTCCAGCACGATACAACCACGAGTATGATCGCCGGCCACATCGCGGAAGTCTTTCAGGAATTCCGACTGCATGAACTTTTCTTTGAGCGGTCGCGGGTCGGCTTCGGAAGAGTGTATCGACTCTTTAGAGAACTGCACGATGGGACAAGGTTCGATGTCGCCCCAAGGGTTAATGTGATGGCTGATACCGGTCACTGCGGGACAAAGTGCATTCCCTTCGCCGTCAAAATAGGCATCGACGATGACTATGGGTTTCTTCGCTCGCATCTCGACGACGAACTTCCGTAACTCCAACTGTTGGGCGGGAGTCAAACAAAGTTCAGGAGAAGCGTCCGGTCCCATGGGGCGATACACATGAAACCATGTGTACATGACGCCCATCTCGATCAGGTTGTCGAGCCATTTTTCGGTGACCAAATCGTCCATGTTAGTTTTGCAGACACTCGTACAAACTCCCGTCATCACGTGATTGTTGAGACAATTTTGAATGCCGGCCATCGTTTTGGAGTAAACTCCATCTCGACCGCGGCGTTCGTCGCTGATGATCTCATTTCCTTCCACCGAAATGAGCGGCGTGACGTTGCCGAGTTCACGGAGTTTCTTCGCTTTTTCGTCGGTAATAAATTGGCCGTTAGTGAAGACCTGAAAATAACAATCGGGGTGGGCTTCCAGAATCTCTAACAATTGGGGGTGCATGAACGGCTCACCACCCACGATGCCGAAAAAGACGTTCCCCATCTCTTTGGCTTCGGTGATCAGTTTGTTCATCGCATCAAGATCGATGATTTCCTGCTTGGCGGCCACGTCGACCCAACATCCCTGACAGCGCAAATTACAGCTATTGATCACCGAGATATACAAGAACGGCGGGAAGTATTCGCCCTTTTTCAATCGCTGTTTGTGTTTGCGGACGGAGCGCGTTCCCTTCCAACCCATTGTCCAGGCGACTTTGAGCAGGTGTCGTTTATCGGCTTCCAACAGTAATCGTTTCGCGAATTTCAGATACATGAAGTCACAATTGAATAAGGAATCACAGGAAAAAAACGTCCCTTTCATATTAGCAGCGCATTCCCTTAGAGACAGTGATAAAATCGTTCTGAACCCGATTGTCGAGGAGAATTCGTGATGTCAGAAACCTGTGATCGTCGTGAATTTGCCCGCAGAGCCGTCTTGTCGTCCCTCGCTGTGGGAGTTGGGACCGCTACTGGAGAAGAAACAGAGTCCACGCCAGAATCGACCCCTACAAAAGAAAAGATCGAGCCAGCCGAGGATTTATTGCTTGATGTCATTCGTCAGAAGTATCCTTCGGAACATCTGACGAGCGATGTTCTCACACAAATTCGGCGTGACATTGCCGGGCATCAATATCGCAGCCGGGTGTTGAAGTCGGTTCCACTAGCGAATGGCGAAGCACCATTTGTCTTTACAGCGAAGTGAGTTCGTGGATTTCTTGTTTGAGAAAATGGTACAAAACTTATTCGAGGAAATTGAAAGCTAAAGTGATGAAATTGAATAATCGTCTTTCATTGTTGGTAACGACATCGATCTGCATTTTCACTGTCAGTGAAATAGTTGATGCCGAATTGGTTGAAAATAATCGAATTGAAGAAAATCTCACAACTACAGAAAGCAGTGCTGGCCGACTCGATCTCAGTTTTATCACGGATGATATTTCTGCCGCTCTCATCTTCCATTCTTCCCGTTTTTTGCGTTCCGATTTAATCACAAAAATCCGTGGATTAGAACTTTCATTGGATAACGAAATTTCGTCTGTCTTCCCCAAACTTGAAAGTGTGATGTTTCTCTATGAAAAATCATTGATAGATAGTTTCGGTATTGCTGAGAAAAAACGGGAATTTCCAATAACTCTAGTTTTTACATTCGAAGAAAATATAAATCCAGATGAACTATTTGATCCTGAAATATTTGGAGAAATGAATAACTCGAAACAAGATGGTTTGGTAGTGAAGGTTTCTTCCAATCCCGATTTACCAGAAGTTTTCCATTTTGTGGATCGCAGAACTCTCATCGCCACTCGATCAAGTTTGTTGACTAAAATGATAGAGAAGCGATCTATCGAAAGCATACTGATCAAGAATTTAAAAAAGTGTCAACATTCTTATGATCTCATCTTCGCAGCCGATCGAGCACTCCCAGCAGGGTGGGTTAAAAGACAAGTTAGACGAATATGTCCAAGTCTATTTCAATCGGAACTGAATCTTTTTCGGCAACTGCCATACAACACAAAAATCCAAAGTCTAATGGGTGGATTAAACAATGAGACGCTTATGCAGATCACGATAGAGGTAGAAAAAGATGAAATTAAGGAGATCAATAAACAATTCATGCATGGTCTCATGATAAAACAAAACATGAGACAATCCTCAACACGAAGTCCGGCAAATGCTGCGTTCACAGTACTCTCAATCGATGAACGAAAGCAGTTCGAAAGCCTTGTTGCCAAGCTGATTGAAAAAACCACTTCTTCCACAAAAAATAAGTTGTTCACATTTTCAATTCCGATGACAGAATTGTTTGATCAAGAGCCGGGCTTAAGCCTGCTTATCAAAATTCTTTCTGCACGTAATGAAGTGGACCCCAATATTTGGACCACGGGTTAAGAGAGAATATTTGCGTTTTGATCGGTAAAAATGGAGCCCATTCAGGATTCAATTGACCGAGGAAAATCATGGCACGAAAACGCCGTTCATTCT
>Ga0222718_10000431_pt1 | contig 43268 bp, 53 predicted proteins | sample C33_27DmetaG_FD_165045 | JGI IMG/M metagenome (GOLD analysis project Ga0222718, IMG submission 165045) | Estuarine water microbial communities from San Francisco Bay, California, United States - C33_27D | ecosystem: Environmental > Aquatic > Marine > Unclassified | place: USA: California...
AAATCAAAAATTAATAGCAAAAATAACAGGTTTAGATTTTAGAGGATGTTTGTTTAAGAAACATAAACCAAGTTATTAATTATAACATATATATATATATAATGAATAAAATGAAAGTTTATGCTGAGGGGGTAGCAAGAGCTTGGCCAGTAATAATTATAATAGTTCCTTTTTTGTCTTATTTTTTAACAAATGATATTGATTTGCTATTGTTATCAGTAATGATAACATTAGTTGATAAATTTATCACGTCATTTTTAAAAAATTATATTTTTAAAAACTTAATGGGAACAAAAAATTATCCGATTTTAGGTATAGGTAAAAGACCAAATGGTGCGAAAGATACTGGTTGTTTTTTAACAAAAAAAGATGAAATATCAAATACATATGGTATGCCATCTGGTCATGCTACGTCGGCATGGTTTTTTTCAATTTATACTATTAATGTAATTATTAATTCTTCAATGAATCAAATAACAAAAATATTAGGAGCATTTCTTTTTATTAGTTTAGGAATAGGAATAATGTATAGTAGAGTTAAATTTAGATGTCATACAATTCAACAAGTTATTTTAGGTGGAATATTTGGTAGTATTTTTGGAAAACTTTACTATGATAATAAAAATACAATAAAAAAAATTTTAAATATTTAATATATATATATGAAAGGAGGTCATCATTTATATAAAAGACTTGGGGTGAGTCGTAATGCAACAACCGGTGAAATCAAAAAGGCTTATAAAAAAATTAAAAAGAATAAAAAGAAGATTCCAAAAAGAATAAAGGAAGCATACAGAATTTTATCTAATAGAAAAACACGTAAGAAATATTTGGATAGTTACAAACATAAAAAAACAAAAAAACGCCAAAAAAGAAATCAACGAGGTTGTAGTAGAAAAAAAAAATGTTAAAGTAAATATAAACTATAATTTATAATTTATATTTAATTAGCAGGTAATGGTGCGAGACATAATTTAATTTCGCCGAGACTTGCAACAGAATATTTAACAACCAATGGTAGGTCATTCTCAAGGAACATCTCAATATTATTGCACAAGTTAGTGCATTTGATGAAATAAGAGAGATTTTTCAAACTAAATTCTCCTTGAATAACTTCAGTATCATCTGTTTTTTTTACAAATTCAGTTACACCATCGGATTCTGTTCTATTAATTTGTGCGGTGGCAAAAGGTCCAACACAAGCAAATATTAATTCACTACCAATAGATTTAATTTCGAGTCTTTCTGAAATATTACTAAGGTCCCTGATAATTTTTTGAAAATCTGTAGCAGGTAAATTAATAACAGATGAAAATTTAACCGATGGCATATCTAATTCTTCTTCATCTGGTTCAATTAACTTTAATTTTTGAATTTTCATTTGTTTAATATCTCCATTTTCAAATTTTAATCCAAGATATTCAACAATTCCTTCACTATAATCTTTTTCTTCTATGTAAATAGTTAAAGTATCATCATTATCGATAGTATTGATTAGTTTAAATAAATGAAACATATTAACACCAATAATAATTTTTGGATATTTACAGTAAAAATGTTCAAATTTTAATGCATCTAAAAATAAATGAGCAAGAATTGTATGAGATTTATCCATATTAATAATTCTTATACCAGCGGGAACATGATTACCATTTTGGTCTGTATAATCTTGTGAAAAAACAATATTAGTTTCCAATAGAATATCCTTAAGTGCGGTCATCAATGTTCTAACAGGTGCAATTTGTACAGTTTTCATTTCTAAAACATATTTTGTAGAATGTGATGTCATATATATAATTTTAATTTTTAAATCTTTAAATACTTATGCGTTTAAAATAAGAAAATAGATTATATTATAATAAAAAAATAATGTTTAAATGTTGTATGTCAAATAAGGTAGTTAATACAACTGCTGAAATAAATAAAAAAAAATCAAAAGAATTTACCAAGTCAGTTAAAAAAAATATAAAAAAAATGAGAAAAAGTAATTTTAATGAAAAAGATTATAATGATATAATTATCGGGTATGGTGCATCGTCACAAACCTTTAAAATAACTATAAATTCTATTGATGTAACATGTAAAAAAATAAAAAAAAGTGAGAGAAATTATATTCATAATGAAATAAAACTTTTAAAATTAATGAGTTATGAAATTCATTTTCCAGTATTTTATAATAAAATAGTATCAAAAAATAACACTTATTTATTATATCGTTACATTGAAGGTGTAGATTTATTTGAGATGATAAAAAAACCTATTTTTTTATTTGATAAAAAAACAATATCAAAAATAATATTTGAAATAGCGACAGGGTTAGATTATTTATTTTGTCATAATTATGTTCATTTAGATATTAAACCAGAAAATATAATTATCAAAAAAACAAAACCGATAAGAATAAAAATAATTGATTTAGCATTTTGTAAAAAAATAAATAATTCAAATAACAAATTAAAAAAATGTCTTGGAACAATAGGATATTGTGCACCTGAAATATTATTACACAAAAGATATTGTCACAATTCAGATATATGGTCTTTAGGAATAGTGTTATTTATATTATTTAAAAAATTTGATGCATTTGGAACAAAGTATAATAATTATATTGAAAATATAAAAAATTATAATAATTTTGATTATATTAAAAAGTATTTTTCAAATAAAGATGAAAATATGTTAGATTTACTTGGTAATATGTTAGTAAAAAACCCTAATAATAGATATTCTATAAAAGATGTTTTAAATCATAAATATATATTACAAGAAAACTAAACTTTCGTATATTTTATAAATAACTTAAAAATATATTTTTAGTTATGTATTAAATGGAAAGCATTTTATGCAAAGTTGGCGAATTATATGATTTATATAAATCATCTCCTGAAACATTAAAAAAAATGGATTTTTATGTAAATAAACAACTACCAGGATTATTAAAAAAATTTGATGACCAAGAAAAAAAAAATTTATTTTTACAAAAAGAAAGTAATAAATATATTAATGATTTTTTAACAAATCCGGAAAAACAATATTTTTATATTAAGAATACAGATATATTTATTTTTTATGATGGAGAAAATTATGTAACAATTAGTGAAGACGATTTATGGATGAGAATATTAACTGATATAACATCAAAAGAAATACTTTTGGATTTTAAACAAAAAATAAAAGATAAAATAATAAAAAAAATAAAGGAAAGAAATATTTTTCCTACAATACCCGAGTCTTATACAGTTCAACATATTATTAACTTTTTTACACCCGTATTATTTGATACAAAGGAAGATGTGAAACACTTTATGGCATTGATTGGAGATAATATATTAAATAAAAAAATAAATTTACATTATTTTGTTCCTATAGAAAGTAAGGTTTTTTTTGATACGATTGAAAATATTTCTCAGTATTATTTTGGTAATAAATTAAATCTATCTTCAACAATAAGATATAGATATCGAGGTGAAGATTATGAAAAAAGTCGAATAATTTATTTTAAAAAAACCATAAGAAATAAATCTTTTTGGTTACCTTTTATAAAGGAAAATTTATTTAATATTTTAGTTGTATGTACTCATTATTCAACACGGTATATCAATGCAGATAATTATGCAATACAAAGAAATAATCAATTTAAAAGTAAAATTTTTTATTTAAAAAATAATACAAAAGAAAAATGCATAATGGATTTTTTTGATGTTATGATAAAACAAAGTGACGCGAGTGGTAAAATTAGTATGAATGATATGTTTTTTTTATGGAAAATATATTTAAAAAATAAAAATATTCCAAATACTATTTTAAAAAGTCAATTTGAACAAATAGCAAGAAGTTCTTTACCAAACAACAATGTGCAATTTATAGGAATTAAAAGTTCGTATCTTAATAAAGTTAAATTATTTAAGAAATTTTGGCAAAATAAAATAACACTTGATGCAAATGATGAAATAGAAATAAGCGAAATGCATACTCTTTTATTGAAATGGCTTGAGAATTTAAATAATTATGATACAAACTTTAGTGAAGAAAATTTAAAAGATATGATAGAATATTTTTGTAATGATATTAAAATAAATGATGATAAATTTATATTAGGTATAAAATGTAAAATGTGGTCAAAACAATATGATATTTTAGAGGCTTTTCAAAATAAATTCAATAAAAATTTAACAAAAAATATATTACTTTATGATTCATATGTATTATATTGTAAATATTCAAATAATAATAATAAACCACTAACAGTAAGCAAACAATATTTTTATAAATATATAAGTAATGTAATACCACATGAATATATTAAGGATGGATATATATTATTATCATATTGGGAAAATTAATTATAAATTTCATTATATATGAATAACTTGGATGAAGTAATAATAAAAGAAATTATAGAATTTCTCCCTAATGAAGATGTTTTTAAAATAGAAAAAATAAATAAATTTTATAATAATTTATTCGATACTAATTTTGTGAATTTTATAAAGTATAGACAGCATCCGTTAGTTTTTAATGTATTTGATAATCTTTGTGAAAAATGTAATATTCAATATCTTTACTTTATATGTCCTTCATTAAATTTTATGAGATGTATGCATAATTTTATATAATTATTTTAGATGAATAATAAAGATAAAGGTAAATTTCTCTCCAAAAAAATTTTAAGGGAATTATTTTCAACCTAAGATAAAAAATAAATATAACATTTAGAAAATAATTATATAAATATCTTAGTTTGCGTTCAAATTTTTTCTTGGTAAAATATATAATGGTTAGAAGAACAAGAAAAAGCAAAAGAATGGTTGGAGGAAAAAAGGGGTACAAAATGTTAGTAGGTTCAAGATCACAAGTTATGAACGGAACAGCATATAAAACATCATATGGTGCTGTGAAACCTAAGGGAGATGCTCTTACAAAGAAACATTTAAAATACAATAAACAGGGTCGTATTGTTTCTGTAGCAAAAAGTTCCAAGAAGGGGAAACTTTTAGCTCAGCTTAGAAGAGCAGGATACACAACAAAGAAGGGTAAGTTTGGAGCTGTTAAGATTGGTTCCAAAACTCGTAAAAATAAGAGAACAAGAAAGAGAAAACGCTAATTAATTTAATATATAATATTTTATAATTGTATATTAAATGTCAATTATTCCAGAGGTAAGAGCGGTGAAACAATTAAAACAATATTATCAAATGATTGAAGATGCGAAGACTTCTATGCAAAAAGGTGGAGGAAAAAGAAAAAAGGGAGGAACTCGTCATAAAAATCTTGGAATTAAAATTAATGAACTTCAAAAACAAATTTATAATTTGCAACAAAGAGTTTTTAAGGATACAAGATCAGGAAAGCATAAAAATCTTGGAAAGAAAATTAATGAACTACAAATTAGTATTGATTTACTTGGTAGGAGAAATGGAAAAATAGGGCGAAAAATACATAATATAAGGCAAGATATAAATGACGCATACGCTAATATTCAAAGTAATGAAGAAAGTATAGGAATAATTAATAGTTACATAAATTATAAATTAGATGAAACCCATAAGCCATCACACAATGATAGTATAAAACCACCTTTAGAAACATGGACTCAACATCTCAACTCTATTTATAATAGAAGAGATAGAAACGCACACGACGAACAAATTTTAAGAAATGCCGAAATGTTGGGTGGAAGAAGAAAGAAAACTCGTAAAAGAGGTCGTAAAAAAACAAAAAGAAAAAGAGGTCGTAAAAAAACTAAAAGACGTAAAAAAAAAAGTAGAAAGTAATTATATGAATAGAATAAGATTTAACCATAATGATAAATTATGGATAGCAAAAGAAGAAGTAAAAGATTTAGAAAGATTGTTAAAAGAAGCGGAAGAAAGATTAAATCAAGAATATGATAAAATGGGTGGGAGAACATGGGTGGAATGGGTATGGTATTTATTAGGATATAGATATGATTAATATGAATAATTGTTCATATTAATTAAAATTGAAAACAATTTAAATAAAATAATGTTTATTATTGAATTGAGAGATGTCTACGAGTTCCGAAGAGCTTGCCCTTACTTATCAAGAAAAAACTGATATTGAACATATTTTAGATGCCCCTGATACGTATATCGGTTCAATTGAATCAGACAACGTAAAAAATTGGTGTTTGGATGAGAACGATAATATGAAACACAGAGAATATGATTTTATTGGTGGATTGTATAAATGTTTTGATGAAGGTATTGTAAATTGTAGGGACCATGCTGTAAGATTAATGCAAAAAATTATTAATAAAGAAAAGAGAATTATTCCAGTAAGAAATATTGATATTAGTGTAGATAAAGAAACAGGTGTAATTACTATGATGAATGATGGAAATGGTGTGGATGTAGCAAAGCATCCAGAAAATGATTTATGGATTCCAGAGATGATTTTTGGTCATTTAAGAACATCTACAAATTATAATAAAGATGAAAAAAAGATTGTAGGAGGAAAAAATGGATTTGGATTTAAATTAGTATTAATTTATTCAAAATGGGGTGAAATTGAGACCGTAGATCATATTCGTAAAAAGAAATATACTCAACGTTTTGAAAATAATTTGACAAATATTTTAGAACCTAAAATAAAAAATAGTACCGTAAAACCATATACAAAAGTTACTTGGTTACCAGATTATGAAAGATTTGGTATTGAAAAATTAACAGATGACATGTTTAATCTTTTCAAGAAGCGAACATATGATATTGGTGTAGTAACCAATAGTTCAATTCGTGTGAGATTTAATAAAGAGCCAGTTCCTAATAAAACATTTGAACAATATATGGATGTTTATATTGGTCCCAAAACAACAGTGGATAGGGTATTTGAATCTTCAAATAAAAGATGGGAAATTGGAGCATGTCTAAGTCCGTTAGATGAATTTACCCAAGTATCTTATGTAAATGGTATTAATACAGCAAAAGGAGGGAAACACATAATTTACATTTTAAATCAAATTGTAAAGAAAATGACATTATATATTGAGAAAAAGAAAAAGGTAAAAGTAAAACCAGCAACAATCAAAGAACAATTAATGTTATTTGTAAATTGTGTAATTGAAAATCCAAGTTTTGATAGTCAAACAAAGGAATGTATGAATACTCCTCAATCAAAATTTGGTTCAAAATGTGAAATTAGTGATAAATTTATTGATAAATTAGCAAAAATGGGAGTAATGGATAATGCAATTGCTTCTAATGAAATTAAAGATACTAAGGCAGCAAAAAAGTCAGATGGTCGAAAAACAAGAAATATTAGAGGTATTCCAAAGTATATGGGAGCCAACTGGGCTGGAGGAACAAAATCATCACAATGTACTCTTATTTTGTGTGAGGGAGATTCAGCTAAGTCAGGTATTGTATCAGGATTAAGTAAAGAAGATAGAGATAGATTTGGTGTCTTTCCATTAAAAGGTAAATTAATGAATACGTTAGATGCGGCACAATATAAAATTAATCAAAATGCTGAGATTGCGAATATTAAGAAAATTTTAGGATTAACAACAGGAAAAACATATACAAAAGAACAAGCTCTAAAGCAATTAAGATATGGTAAATTATTGTTTATGACAGACCAAGATTTAGATGGTAGTCATATTAAAGGATTATGTATTAATATGTTTCATTCACAATGGCACGACTTAGTAACATTACCAGATTTCTTTGGATTTATGAATACACCAATTTTAAAAGCAACAAAGGGAAAAAGATCGAAATCATTTTATAGTGAATCAGCATATCAAAAATGGAAAAATGCGAATAATGATGCAAAAGGATGGAAAATTAAATATTATAAAGGTCTCGGTACAAGCACATCTAAGGAATTTAAAGAATATTTTCAAGAAAAAAAATTAGTAATGTTTGAGTATAATGGAGACGAAAGTGATAATGCAATTGATAAAGTATTTAATAAAAGTAGAGCGGATGATAGAAAAACTTGGTTAGCAAATTATGATAGAGATGCAACATTAAATCCTGATAGTAAAAAAGTATTATACGAAGAGTTTATTGATAAAGAAATGATGCACTTTTCAAAATATGATTGTGAAAGAAGTATTCCTAATTTAGTAGATGGTTTTAAAACAAGTTTGAGAAAAATTATATTTTCTGCTTTTAAGAAAAATTTAGTAAATGAGATTAAAGTTGCTCAATTTGCGGGTTATGTTAGTGAGCATTCGTGTTATCATCATGGAGAAATGAGTTTGAATAAAGCAATTGTAGGATTAGCTCAAGAATATGTTGGTGCGAATAATATTAATACATTGCTTCCATTGGGTCAATTTGGAACAAGATTAGAAGGAGGAAAAGATTCTGCGAGTGAAAGATATATCTTTACAAAATTAAACAAACTAACGCGATTTATATTTCCAAAAGAAGATGAAGATGTTTTAACTTATTTGGATGATGATGGGACAAAGGTAGAACCGGAATATTATGCTCCAATTATTCCTATGATTTTAGTAAATGGAGGAAAAGGTATTGGTACTGGTTTCAGTTATGAAGGAATGAGTTATAATGTACTTTCCATTATTAAATATTGTAAAAATAAATTAAATAAAGGCAATAAACTTATAAAAATTAATCCATATTATGAAGGATTTAAGGGTGAAATAATTAAATTAGATAATGAAGGAAAAAAATATTTATTTAAAGGTAAATATGAAACAATAAGTTATGATACAATTAAAATTACTGAACTGCCAATTGGTACATGGACAACAGCATATAAAGCATTTTTAGAAAAGTTGATGGAAGATAAAACAAGTAAAGGTAAGAAAAAGAAACCAATTGTAAAATCTTATAAAGATAGTTGTACTGATACAACTATTGATTTCACAGTTAGATTACATATGGGAGTATTACCTAATCTCATTTCTAAAAAAGTAGATAATAACATTGATATGATTGAAAAAACATTTGGATTAACTACAACAAAATCCACTACGAATATGTATTTATTTGATGAAAATCAAAAATTAAGAAAATATAATACTGTTTATGATATTATTGATAAATATTTCCCAGTTCGTTATAAAACATATGAATTAAGAAAAAAATATATGATAGAAACTTTAGAAAAACAGGTTAAGGTAATAAGTAATAAAGCAAAATTTATTCACGAACAAATTATTGAACCACCTACTCTTATTTTAAGAAAAAAGAAAAAACAAGAAGTAATTCATATGTTAAAGCAAAAGGGTTATGATATTATTAATGACGATGAAGAATATAAATATCTAAGAACAATGACAATGGATAGTGTTGAAGAAGAGAATTTTGAAAAATTATTAAAATTAAAAGGAGAAAAACAAACTGAACTTGAATTAATAAATAAAACAACAATCGAACAAATGTGGATTAAAGAATTAGATAATTTAAATAAAGAATACAAAAATTATCAAAATGAAAGAATAGAAAGAGCATCAGGAAGTAAAACTAAAATTAAAAGTAAAATCAAAAAGAAAAAGAAAAAGAATTAAAGAATATATATATAAATAAAATTATTGTTTAATTATTACAATTTTTTTTCTGGTATCTTTATCCATAACTTGTTTAACTAATTGAATAATTTTAATACAAACAGGATTTTTATTATATATATACAAGGTGTTTAATATATCTTCAGTCCCTTCCATAAATACTTTATTAATTTTTTTAAATAAAGATAATGAAAAATTTCTACGTGTGCAACCATCTAAATAAATATGAACACAAAACTGATTATTGTTTAATTTTTTTGAAATTTCTAAAGATTTATTAACAATATATTTCATATATTCTATAAAATCATCATAAACAGAGTTTATAAATTTCAAATCTATATTTTTTACATAGACACAAATATTCGAATAATTGTTATATTCTTTTAATGAAAATGTATTTTTTAAATTATTATCAAAAAAACTTATTTTATTAGCATCCATCTTAAATAAATATTATAAATAAATAATATTTATTTAAACTAATTATCAGGAAAAAAATTTTTTAATTCTAATACATTTGAAGAATATGTTGAAACTGCTCTTGAAAGAGGAACGGCTAAAGTACTAACATCACTTTTATATTTTATAAAACCCTTAGCTTCGCTACATATTTGAGGGATAGAATAATCCAATACTAATTTATTTAATTGTTCAACTTGTTGTGTTATATTATCCATCCTATTTTTAGAATGTTGTAAAAATATACTTCTCATAATAATTTTTAAAGTATCTTGATTTTGATAACCAACTTGAAATTTACCATTAGATTTTTCATATACACCTGCAATTATGCCGTGCTGTATTATAAGAATATTTCCAGAAGAAAAGAAAGTATCAGATAATAAATTAGATTCCATATTACCTGTTAAAGCATTTCGATAATTAGTAGTTTTTTCACTGATGGGTATTTTATCGTATAATTGAAAAACACTATTGTTTATATTATCTAATATATTTACTCTACCATTAGCATTCATTTTATATTAAATATATAAAAAAATATTATATATTAAAACTATATATGTCTTTTCAAAAAACAGTTTTTATGATAGCAGTTGTTTTATTTATATTAATAATGACAGTAGTTGGAGTGTTGATGACAAGATCTAAAGCAGGAATGGAATTCCCTCCAGAGATTGGAGGTTGCCCTGATTATTGGAAATTAATAAATGTGGATGGAGAAAAAGTGTGTAGTAATGTTAAAAGTCTTGGTACATGTCCCCAAACAGACATAAATTTCAACCGACCAGAATATAAATCACGCAAGGCAAAATGTAATTGGGCAAAAGGATGTAATGTAGAATGGGATGGAATTACAAATCAGGGATTATGTTAATTTGATATAAAATAATTATCTATATCAAATGGAAATAAATTTTCTTCCTGAAGTTTTAGTTGGAGAGATTTTTAACTTTATTTCTTTAAAAAATTTAGCAAAATGTAATAAATATTATTTTAATAAATATTATTTGGAAAAAAATAATAAAAAAGAAAAAATTAAACAGTCGTATTTTAGATTTTTATTACGAAATGATATGAACTTTATATTTGAAAAATATATTAATATTAAATTTACATATTTTGTCAAAAATAAAAAAATAATTTATAATGATAAAATTTTTCCACGTAAGATTGAATTATTAAGATATTTAACTTGTTTTGTATTTAATTCTCCTAAATGTAAATTAATAATTGAAAATCATATGAAAAAAAATAAATTAGTATTTAAAAAAATAAAGCTAATATCTAATAAATGGACAAATTAAATTTAAATTTATTATTAGATAGAGAATCATCAGAACAAAGATTAATCGATTGTTTAACTAATTTTGAAGAAAATAAAAAAAATCTTTTAACAAAAAGAGGAATATATGTTTATGGATCTCCTGGAACAGGTAAATCTGTATTTGTCTATAACATATTAAAAAAATTAAATTATGATATTATTAAATATGACGCAGGTGATGTAAGAAATAAAACAATTATTGATAAAATTACAAAACACAATATGAGTGATAAAAATGTATTGAGTTTATTACAAAAAAAAACAAAAAAAATAGCAATAATAATGGACGAAATAGATGGTATGAACAGTGGAGATAAAGGTGGTATTAATACATTAATTAAACTTATTAGACCAAAAAAAACAAAAAAGCAAAAAAAAGAAGAAATAACAATGATTCCAATTATTTGTATAGGAAATTATCATATTGATAAAAAAATAAAAGAAATGATAAAAATATGTTTTAATATTGAATTAAAAACTCCTAATGATGAACAGATTGGTAACATATTAAATATTTTAATGCCTAAATTAGAAAATGAATTAAAAGAAAAAATGCGAGTTTTTATTCAAGGTGATTTACGAAAATTAAAATCAATATATGCTATTTATCAAAATGGTGAAAGTATTTTAAAAAATCAATTAATACAAAATATGTTTCAACAAAAAAATTATAATGAAGATGTTAAAGATATTATACGAAAATTATTAAATAATTATTATCCTCTTAATTCCCATATGGAATTAATGAATGAAACTGATAGAACAAGCGTAGGTTTATTATTCCATGAAAATATTATTGATGTATTACAAAATATTGATAAAGATAAATCTATACCATTTTATAATGAAATACTAAAAAATATATGTTTTTCAGATTATATTGATAGAATTACATTTCAAAAACAAATATGGATTTTTAATGAAATGAGTTCCTTAATTAAAACTTTTTACAATAATCATTTATATCACAAGTATACTAATACAAAAATAGAGTATAATCCAGATACAGTTAGATTCACAAAAGTATTAACCAAATATTCAACAGAATATAATAATAGTTTATTTATACAAAATTTATGTAAGCAACTTAATATGGATATTAAAGATATGTTTTCTTACTTTTGTTATTTAAAACAAAAATATACCTTAGAAGAAATAAACGAACTTTTTGAAAATAATAACTATGAAATCAATAAATTAGATATAAATAGAATTTATAGATTTTTAGACAATATTACTGACCAATAAATTTTTTTAATCCGTTAATTGTTCTCTCACCATTAAATGTTTCATATTTACCATTTTCATCTACTTTTACTACTGTTGGGAATCCTTCGACACCATATTTTTTAAGTAAATCATCTCCTGCTTCCACTCTTTCCATTTTTTTTAATTTTACAGGACCCTTGTAATTACTTGTAAATTCTTCCCAAATTGGAGAAAAATTTTTGCAATGACCGCAACCATTCATATGGAAGTAAATAGCATTTGTGGGATTTTCAAGACCTTCTAAATAACTGAAAAGATTATTAGTGTATATAAGTGTTTTTAAAATATATCTTATAGCTATTATTATTACTGCTGCTACCATAAATTGTTTAATAGATGACATCTTGTTAAACTTTTTTCTGATTACTTTTAACCAACCTAACATATAATATTAAGTAATATTATATTTTAAGCATTCATATAAAATTCTCTCATTTCTTTATCTTTAATCATCATTTTTGGTTTCATATTTGTTTCTCTAACAAAATTTGGATGACCTGGTAGTAGCTTTCGTTTGTCAAAAGTATTATCCTGATGAGCAAATACTAATATTGATTTTTTAGGATCTAATTGAACTAATGGTATTGAATAATTTTTTAAAAATTTCTTTTCTTCTGCTAATTCTGCATCGTCATCATATCTTGTTTGTTCTAATAATTTTCGTTTAAAAGCAAATGTTCCCGCTGTAGCATGTTGAGCACCATAAGGTCCAAATTGATATATTTTATCTAAATCATTAAAATAAATATAAACAATACTACTTCCTACTGCTAATGCTTCAGGTCTTGAACGTAATCTATTTACAGCATGATTTACTCTTTCAGGAGGATAATAATCGTCATCATCCATATAAACTATTATTTCTCCTTTTGATTTTTCGTGCATATAGTTCCTTTTTCTACCTAATTTCATTTTTTCTTCTACTCTAAAGTATTTGACACATTCTACATCTTTAAATAAATCTTCAACACAATCTTCACCATCATCTATGATTATCCACTCCATTAATTCTTTTGGATATGATTGCTGTTGAAAACATTTGATTAATTGTGGAATAAATTTACGTCTATTATATGTTGGAGTACAAACACTTACAAATGGTTTCCCATTAGCACTTACTTTCTTTTTTCCCTTCTTTTTTTTTCCCATAATATATATTTAATATTGTTATGATTTTATATTAATTTTTTTTTAAATTAAAAAAGATAATTAAAAAAATCTTTTATGGATTTCAATAGTACTAATACTAATCCCACTATAATTGGAATTATTGCTATTTTATGATCCATATTCCATCTATTTATTTCTAATCCTACATCAAACACTTTCAATATTTCATTTAATGATACACCAAAAGTTATTAAAAGCCAAATATTGTTATAACGACCAAAATATTTAAACCATTCTCTCGCTCTATCATAACTTGGCATTAATATTAATAATATAAATATAAATAATGAACCAGATACTCCAAATATTGACAAAAATGGCCAGAGGAAAGCTGGAGTTATCCAAGAAAATTCATCCTGTCTATAAAATATTCCACCTACTGTACTTGCCAAATTAAATACTAAATGCAAACATATTAATAATACCATAAATATTGGTACGACGACACCTACTGCTAATAAATCTCCTAATGATGTTCCTGAACCTTGTTTTGGAATAAATTCCTTAATAAGTTTTACACCTTCCATTAATAGTAAAAGAATTGGAATATCTCTAAATGTTTGAAAATAGTGACCTATACCACGAGCCATTGAATTAGGTCCATCCTGCATATTTTTTAACCATTCCGGCGGAGGTGGTCCATCTCCCGCCCATTTATCAAAAAATGCTTCCTTTTTAAACCATCTAGGTTGTGTTGCACCTCCTTTTTGTATTTTTCCTCCTCCTGATTGAACAGGCTTTTCTCTTATTACTTGACCTACCTTTCTCAATAATTCTGACAAACCACCATCATTACCCATATTTGGATAAGGAATGTATTTTTCTATATTGTGTATTAAATGCAACCATCCACTACTTATAAATACCATCACCATTACACCTATTAAAGTTCCAAAAAATATTTTTAATGATACTAATACACTTTGCCCTGTTCCTTTTGGGGGACGTTCTCTCTTTTTTCTATTACGATACCCTTCCTTACTTTTAAATACTGAACGAAATCCATCAGTAGAAGCTATACGTTGAAAAATATTTTTATCTTTAGAATCTCTTTTTTTTCTACCAACCTTATTTTTCTTTTTTACACAATCACCAGTCATCCAATCTTTTTTATATCCTGTTCCACAACTTTTATTTTTTCTTTTACCTTTTTTTACACATTTACCTATATCATTTTTCCTATAACCCGATTTACATCTATTTGAACTTCGACTTCGACTACGACTTCGACTTGTTTTTTTTCTTCCTCTTCGTCTTCCTCTTGCCATATATATAAATTAAATATTTTAAATATACTTAAAATCTTCTTTATAGAATTATTATAATGAAAATTATTACAACTCCGCAATTAGATTTTCATAATGTTTTGATTCGTCCTAAAAGAACCACTATTTCCTCCAGAAGTCAAGTTGATTTAGAAAGAGAAATGACATTCCCACATTCTACTATGAGTTGGACAGGAACTCCTATTATCGCAGCAAATATGGATACAACCGGCACATTTGAAGTTTATGATGTTTTATCCAAACATAAAATGATTACCTGTTTAAATAAATTTTATAATTTAAAAAGTTTTCAAAATAGATTAGCTAATAAAACATTAGACCCTGACTTTTTTATGATTTCTACTGGTATTGATGAAAGAGCATTTTCTAATTTATCAGATATTGTTGAATTAACAAATGCTAAATGGATTTGTGTTGATGTTGCTAATGGATATATGGAACAAGTTGTTAATTATTGTCAAAAAGTTCGTCTTTCTTTTCCCGACAAAATTATTGTTGCTGGAAATGTAGCCACTCGAGAAATGGTAGAAGAACTTATTATAAATGGTAAAGTTGATGGAGTAAAAGTTGGTATTGGACCAGGGTCTGCTTGTTTAACAAGATTAAAAACCGGGGTTGGAGTTCCACAGTTAAGTGCTATTATTGAATGCGCTGATGCCGCTCATGGATGTGGAGGATTTATTATTGGGGATGGTGGGATAACTTGTCCTGGAGATATGTCCAAAGCGTTCGGTGGTGGAGCTGATTTTGTTATGTGTGGAGGAGTATTTTCTGGTCATTATGAAAATCCTGGTGAAGTTGTAGAAGAAAATAATGGACAAAAGTATAAAATGTTTTATGGTATGAGTAGTCAATTAGCTATGGAAAAACATTATGGTAAAATGGAAAAATATCGTTCAAGTGAAGGCAGAGTGATAAAAGTTAAATTAAAGGGGCATTTAGAAGATACTGTACTGGATTATTTAGGTGGAATACGTTCTACCTGTGCATATATTAATGCTCATAAAATTAAACATATGAGTAAATGTGTAACATTTGTTGTTGTAAGTCAACAATTAAATACACATTTAGTGAAATAAAAATATATAGACAAATTATATACTATGTATCAATTTATAATATTAGGTTTGTTATTTTTATTTATAGTTTTACATTTTTATACTGATATAAAAAATTATATAAATACGGGAAATATTATTGAAGGAAACGATGAAGATGCTACTGTACCCGATGCTACAGCTGGTGCTACAGCTGGTGCTGCTGCTGGTTCTGATGCCGGTGCTGCTGCCGGTTCTGATGCCGGTGCTGCTGCCGGTGCTGATGCTACAGCTGATGCTGCCGCTACTCCCGTCACTACACCAGAACCAACTGACAGTAATTTAAATAGAGGTGTATGTATGGGAAAAATAAAAAGTGACGATAGCGCTTGTTTAATACTCGATAATAAAACAGATTGTAATGCTGATAATAAATGTAATTGGGCATCAGGCGCTAATATAGATGACGGAACTACTTGGTCTGCCGGTGGTGCTGGTTCTGGTGAGCAAGAGCAATACGAACAAGATTTCAGGAGAGCTCCGTCTGCCCCTGGAATAGATAAAGATGGACCGTGTAAGACTAATTGTGCTGTACCAAGACAACCTACAGGAAATTGTCTCGATACACCAATAGTATCTGCTGATGGGAGTCAAAAAACTGTTAAACTTTGTCCTCAAATCTGTCCTTATTCAAGTTTAGACAGAGATAATACACATTGTAAATATGATACAGATTGTAAAGGTTGTCCATTAGTGGAATTTGATTCGGGAACCAAATCTGATAATCCAAATCGCGCGGATGAAAACAAGTACTGGCAAAATGGACAATGGCACACTCCCGGAACTAATACTGATACTGGTTCTGATAATCAATATATACCAGGCTCCGGAGGATGGTCGAGTGGTGGATTATCATCGGATATAGGAAATAATATAATAGATAAAAAAGTTACTCAACAAGTTTTAGAAGAAAAAGATATAATACCCAGTGATATCGATTTAAATATTGACCATGCTACTAATTTTTCAAGAATAGGGAATAATGTAATTAATAAAATAGCCGCTATTCGAAATTTAGATATTCCTACTATAGACGATAATGATAAAGAACTACTTGGAAGAGCATACAGAGAAGTTTATGAAATTAAACAAGGTAACGATGATGTAGCAATAAAAGCTATGGAAACTAAATTTCAAGAAACTGTTGTGTATATTTTAACACAATCAAAATTAGAAGGTAAATCAGTAACTTGGGATACTCCCAAACAAACTTCATCGCTTGATTCTACAACTGGTATGTATGATGATAATAGTAATGCATTTTTTGCTCAAGGAGATATGGCAAAAAATAAAACTGAAAAACCAGAAGGAGGATTATGTTTGTGGAATGGATGTGATAAAACAAGAAGAAAACCGTATGATTCTATTTGGAGTTTATACTAATTATATAATTTAGTAAAATAAATATATTATTAAATTATATATACATTATGAATTTATACATAAAATTATTATTTGCAATTATGATACTATATACTTTTTATAATTTTTATATGGATTTTAGGTCTGCTATAAAAGGTGGAAATTTTATGGAAGGTAACCAAAATATGGGTGCTGATGCTGCTGCAGGTTCTGCTGCCGATGATGCCGGCACTGATGCTGCTGCTGGTGCTGTTACTGGTGCTGATACTGATACAGGAGACGCTGCTGGTGCTGCTACTGCAGACGATGCTGGTGCTGATACTGCCGACGATGCTGGTGCTGCTGGTGCTAGGGCTGGTGCTGCTGCTGATGGACCAACTCAAGAACAAATAGATTCTGCATTTGCAGAAGCTATGGCTGATACTGAAGTAAAAAGTCTAACTCAAAAGATATTTGATAAATTCAAAGTTTCATATAATAATTCATTATCAAAACAACAATTAAAAGATTTTCTTCGTCAAATAGATGATCAAAACCTCCCACCAGAAGGCATAGAATTCGCAGCAGCGATGATATTAGCATTAATAGATTTTAATAAAAATGATAAAGTTGATTTTAATGAAATGTTATTAATATTATTAGATATGAAAAGAGCACAAAATAGAGAATTTAAGCGTATTCAAAATATTTTTTCACCTTCTTATTCAAATAACAATAACAATAACAATAACAATAACAATAATAATTATCAAACATTACCTAATGGCAATATTGTATTACCTTCTACTGGTACTTGTCCAAATGGTTGTAAAATGCCAAATTATGATTCACCAAATTGTGAAAATACCCTTCACAATGGTAAATCTTATAGACAATGCCCTTGGAGTTCTGTAGAAAGTAGCCACGATTGTGGTAAATGCGGTGCTGTTTTATTACCAAAAAATGAACACGGATACGCAAAAACTCAAATAGGATACAGTGATGTGCGTAGTCTTGAAATAATATCAAAAAGAATTGAAAGACAAAGAATGGAATCTAAAAAACATTTATCAAGTAGTGAATTCTTTAATATTGGAAAAGAATTTTTAAAGCAGCACGGCGAATTAAAGGGTTATGATGTGCCTGATAATATAACTGTTAAAGAATATACTTTATTAGGAAAAATTCTTTTTATATATTTAACTAATAAAACCCAAAAAAATCAATCCACATTGAAAAATTATATAGATTCTTTATACTTAGAACATTATTTGAATAATAAATGTGATAATTGTGAAAATATGGCAGAATCTTCTGTAGATGAAGAAACTAAATTTACATTAGAAGAATTAAAAAAAAGAGACGCTTATGCATATACAGAAGGTATAGTAGAGACAGAAGGTGATAATAGATTGGGAGGTTCAAAAAGTCAATATGATAATCGAACAGCATATAGAAGTAACTATAAACCAAGAGACCCAAGAAAATTTCCTAATCCTTATAACTCTATGTGGGATATCTTTTCAACAAATTAATAAATTAAAAGATATAAACAATAAATAAAATTATTTATTAATAATGGATAATTTTGTTATAAGAAAAAATACTAAACCTTTATCAAATAATAGAACTATTAATGTTTATACGGACGGAGCATGTACAAATAATGGAAAACCGGATGCCAGAGCTGGCTTTGGAATTTGGTTTGGCGATAATGATGAGAGAAATACAAGTGAATCTTTTACAGGACCTCAAACTAATAATAGAGCAGAATTATTGGCAATAATAAAAGCATTAACAATTTTACGAGATGAAATAGAACAAGGTCAGCCAATAGTAATTTATAGTGATTCGTCATATTCTATAAGATGTTGTACAACATATGGTGAAAAGATGTCAAAAAAAGGCTGGCAAACAAAGGGAGAAGATATTCCCAATAAACAATTAGTAGAGGTAGCTTATAATTTTGTAAAAAAATATAATAATATAAAATTTAAACATATCAGGGCACATACTGGTTTAGAAGACGAACATTCAATAGGAAATGATAACGCTGATAGACTTGCTAACTTATCTATTGGTGTAGAATCTTGTCCATATCAACGCATTAAAAATAAGATTTATTTAAAAGTTCCTTACGATGAAAAAGACGAAGCAAAAAAAATGGGAGCAAAGTGGGATAAGAGTAAAAAAAGATGGTATATTACACCTAAGAACAAGTATAAAGTTCAAATGATGGGAAGATGGGGGTTAGAAAATTGATACAGTTTAATACTATATAATTTAAGTATATTAAATATGACAAGAAAAGACAAGAAACCGGTTGATTGTTTAACGTGGAGAAGAATTATTTTGAACAAAGGTAAATTTGAAAGAACAGTTCATGGAGCTTGGTGCAGAGCAAATCCTGATAGTTATAAAATTATTTATCAAGAAGTACCAGACGATGTTCTTACAATTTGTGGTCCCAGAATGGGACAACTTAGAGAACGAGATTGGGAACAAAGGAGAGGAAATGGATTGTGGCAAAACCATCCTTTAGTTGATAAAGGATTAGCTTATTGGATTAATAATAAAACTCTTGTTACAGGATATAGATTGTTGGGGCGTCCAAAAAATAACGAAATTTACAGACCTATATTTCAAATTGAAAGAGAAAAGATTAATTTTAAATTAAGGGATGAAATTATAAAATTTGCAAAATTTTATGCCGCGCAAAAAAGACAAATAATGTATCAAAAGATACTAATAGATATTGAAGAATTAAAAAAAATACCTGAATTTATTGTTATGAAAATTGCTCATTTTACGTATGATCCATTTACAGATTTGAAATTATAAATAAAATTGAATACTTGATAAATATTTTTAATTGATATAAATTATATGGGTAATTATATTCAAAAAGTAATTACAATCTTAGCAATAATACCATATATATCAAAATGGTTTAATTTAAAAAGAGAAAAAATTAATAAAAAAACAAAATTTGAAAGAGAAAAAAAAGATTTTGTGGAATGGGGACAATTTATAGAATTAGAAGAATTAAATAATTATAATAGAGATAAAATATCTTGACTATTTAATATGAATTGGTTTAGTTCGCCACCACCACCAGAAAAGGATAATAGCTTATTTTTTTTAATTATTTTTATTTTATTTGTATATACTGCTAATAAACAAGGTTGGGGTCAAAAAGAAGAGGAAAAAGAAAAAGAAAAAAAGAAAGACCCGTTAGACAAAATTATAGGTCTCGAATCTGTAAAGGATGAAATAAAATATTATATGGATTTTATAAAGAATAAAGAAAAATATAAAGAATGGGGTGTAAAATTACCAAAGGGTATTTTATTAGCAGGACCACCAGGCACTGGTAAAACATTGTTAGTTAAAACTTTATCTGAAAAATTAGATATACCCTTAATTACTGCGTCTGGCTCTGAATTTATAGAAATGTATGTAGGAGTTGGTGCGAAAAGAGTTAGAGAATTATTTGCTAAGGCAAAAGGAGAAGAGAAATGTATTATATTTATTGATGAGATTGATGCTGTTGGAACAAAGAGAGAATTGGGTAATAATTCAGAAAGAGCTTCAACTGTTAATCAATTACTAACAGAAATGGACGGTTTTGAAGAAAAAAATAATATTATTGTATTTGCTGCTACAAATTTAATAAAATTTTTAGACCCAGCATTAACACGTTCAGGGAGATTTGATAAAAAAGTTTTTTTTGATTTACCAAACAATGAAGAAAGAGAAAAATTATGTAAATTATATTTTGATGATATGAAACTACCAAGAGATTCTTCTTTTTCTATTTTATCGGAACGAACAGCAGGACTATCTGGAGCAGATATAGCAAATATTGCAAATCAAGCCAAAATTAATGCAATACAAAATAATAATGAAAAAAATACATTAACAGAGAGTAATATTCAAAATGCTATAGATGAAGTTATGATTGGTCGAGAAAAAAGAGAAAGAATATTATCTTTTAAGGAAAGAAAAAGAGTTAGTTATCATGAAGCTGGACATTGTTTAATGGGATTTATTTTAAAACACACTGAACAACCTGTTAAGGTTAGTATTATACCAAGAGGAGAAGCTGCGTTAGGTTATAGTCAGCAAAAACCTGTCAATAAAAAATTAATGAATGAACCAGAAATTTTATGTAGAATAGCTGTATTATTAGGAGGAAGATGTGCTGAGTTAATTATGTATAATAATGTATCCACAGGAGCAAGTGATGATATAGAAAAGGTCTCTTCTCTTATTACAAATTATACAAATTCTTGGGGTATGAATAAAGAAATTGGACCACTAAATCCTGATGCTATGGGAGGATTAGGAAAACAATTAACTTCTATCGCTACTAATAAATGTAAAGAAATTGTTAATAATATTGAAAAACAAACTTTACATTTATTAACAAAATATAAAAAACATATGGAAGATTTGGCAGAAGATTTATTAAAAAATGAAACAATAAATTACAATAAAATTAAATCTTTAATACCAGAAAATTTGGAAAATAGCGTAGAAATAAGTTACTCTTCTACCCCAGGTGTTTCCTCTTCCTCTGCCTCTGCCTCTTCCTCTTCCTCTTCCTCTTCCTCTTCCTCTTCGCTATCCGTTTCTCCTTCATCATATTCTACCCATTTCCACTCTCTACGATAATAAGCTGTCAAATATCCTCGATTTCCAATTGCTCGAAACTGTTTTGTAAAATTCCACCCATAACCTGTTTTATGACTGTCTAAGAATTGGTGATGGTCAGTACTACTAAAATAAGTACACTGTGCCCATTGATATAATTTTTTTTCATCTTCTTTTGGTTCAGTTGGATTATCTACATCATATCCTTTTCGTTTTTTTTCAGCTGCTTCCCCTTCTTTATGAAAATTTTCATAAAATAAATCAAATGAAGGAATCCCTCCAAATTTATCACAAACAACATTTAATCTTTCCAAATCAGCATTAATAGAAGTAGAATATTCTCCGTCTTTTTTATATTTATCATAAAAGGGTATTTTACCTTTCTTTAAAAACATTATTAATAAAGCCCAATCTTGAGAAGATATTCTTAATTCTCTTAAAATAGTAAGATTAAAGTTTTCATCCACTTCAATTCCACATTCATCGAAAGGATTATTATCACTTATACCTAACAACATTTTAAATATATTCGCACCTTCAAGTCTTTCGTTATATTTCAAACTATTTGTATCTATTAATATTAAGTTTCCATGAACTCCACGAGCTTTAAGCAAAGGCTCTTTGGTTTCAAGCACAGTTATCATATCGTGAAGACATTGGTAGATTTCCATATTTATAATTGAAGTAATATATGTTTATATCAGTTCAATTTTCAGTTAAAAAAATTAAATAATTTCTTTGAAAAAACTCCATCACTAACATAATGAATCCCTGCCTTCACTCGACATTCATCACATTTATATGCTATATCTTCAAATAATTTTGTTTTTTCAGGATATTTTTTTGATAAATATTTAGATACTAATAATGCTTGATATGCATGACCTGCTGGATAACTTGGGGTTTGTGACGTTTTTGTGCTTAATGGATTTAGATTTGTATCTATTTGATATGGTCTTCTTCTATTTATTAAATATTTAAAAAATAAAATTATATTATTTTGACTTTCGGATACTTTAATTAATTCTTCATTACTTTCACTAACATAAGGTAAAAAAGCAAAAGTTACAGATTCATTGGTTTTAAAAAATAAATCTTTCTGTTCTGTTGTTATGTCTTTCATCTCTTTTTTTAAAATTAATAAACCTTTTTCATTATTTGGATAGATAGGTATAGTTGGATAATAACTATAATATCCTTTTAAAAAATTTGTATAAATTAAATATATTACTAAAATAAAAATTATCTTTTTAATATTAATCTTCATTTAATATTAAATACTATATTTATTTGAACAACATTTTTTTTCGTTCCTCAAATGTTTTTTTCTTGCTTCTCTTACCCAAAAACTTAAAATATTTATTAGCTAAATTAAATCTTTCTTTTACCTTTTTAGCATTTGGATATTTTGTTTTTTTATGTTTTAGCATTGCTTCTAATCTTACTTTCATTATCATACCAACCTGCCATATTCTTTTATGAGGATATTTTTTGGTTTTATATAATCTTTCAAGTTTTTTTATAGTATCCCTAACATCTTTAACTGTTGTATATTTTATAGGAATAGTATCATTAGGATTTTTATCAATATAAACATCAAATGATTTTTTAGGGTTATTTGGATTGTATAAGAATTGTTTTTTATTTTTACGTGTCTTTTTTTTACGACGTTTTCCACCATCTTGTGTTTTTTCAGCTACTAATATTACATTATCTAATAGATGCACAAAACGTGGGTCACCATTACGAGCTGCCTGCATAACTAATCTATTCCACATAGCATTTGACCCTTGTCTATGTATGCCTAAGCTGTTTCTAAGCATATCTACAGCTTGTTGTAAATTGGGTAATTGAGTTTTTTCTTCTCGTTCATCACCATTTCCACCCTTTTGACCACATATATTTTTAGTTTTACCTAAACCATATTTTCTATCCATATAACGCATATCATGAGTTATTTTTTCACATTCCTTAACTTTCTTATTTTTTCTGTAAATTCTTAAAATATTGAAACGTCCTTTTTTTGCTACTGCTGCTCTTTTCTTAGTTTTACCTGTTTTTTTTGATTCCATATTTACACCTTCGTGAATAGCTAATTTTCTTTTACTAAATTTGTCTTTTAATTTATAATGATGCTTTTTATTTTTATAGCTAATTTTTCTTAACTTAGGTAATTTTCTGGTTTTTGCCATATTAATATTTATTTAGATTTTCTTCTACGCGTTTTTTTTCTTTTTCTTCGGCGTTTTTTACGAGTTTTTCTTCGGCGTTTTTTACGAGTTTTTCTTCGGCGTTTTCGTCTTGCTCCACCACTAAAGGTAACAGGAGCAGAAGCTCCACTTTCACATGCCAATATTCGTTTTGGCACTTGACCCATATAACCAGTCTCTTCCCCTTTATGTTGTCCATATATGTGTTTTAATAAATCACAGTATAATGGGATTGCTCGTAAATCACTCGCAGTTTTTCGGCTACTACAGAGATTTATCTTCGCTTCCAATTTTTTTTGCAATTGTTCAGATAAAGTATAATACACTTCCTTATAATCTTGAATCCCTGATTTTACTTTCTTTGTAGTTCTTTTCCCTCTTCGATTTCTTCTTGTTATATTGACATATTTATATATTGGTTTTAAAACTTTAGTTACTTGTGATATTCCCTGTTCAACTTCTGAACCACCTCTAATTGGTTCAACAAATGGCGTAGAAATACACTTAATATAAAATATCATATCATCCCTGATTTTTTGCTTCTCCGCCTGAGTAGATGCAGCTTGAATCCATTTCGGATAAAAATGTAAAAATCCGTTCATTAATTTATAATTATCCTTTCTTTCTTCGTCATCCATCATACCCCATACTGTGTCATTATCGGGGAATTTTAGGACTGTTCTGGATGCGTGGGGGCGTGTTCTATCTTTCAATTGTTCTAATCGTGCATTACCATTATGATATAAACTTATTCTTTTATTATACATTGTTAATGTGTTTCTCCAAAAATTAATTGAGCTGGGTACTGTACCATATTCGCCATCTCGTGACCACTTACCATTATTTTTTCTAACCAATCGCTTTTTGGCTGACATATCCTGAGATACTGGCGAACAATTAGCTACATAAAATTCAAAAGAATTGTCTTCACCATATGTTTTCCGTATGTTATCAATAATACTACCAAGTGGCACTTCTTTTGCCTTCCCAGCACTATTTAAAAATCGTGGGTCAGTAGCACTATAAAGAGGTAAGCGTGAAAATGCGTGTGGTGCTTCTGGTGACGCAATCCAAATACCAAACTCCCTTATAGCTTCTGGAGTATCATAATCTGTTTCTAATCTTTCATTTGTAATTTCATCACCAGTTATAAATAATTGAAGCATTTTATTAAAAATAGCCCTCGATCTGTTATACGTTTGTGTTTCAGGATCTACACTACTGTGATCTTTTAAAGCTGCTGCTTGTCTTGCATTTACACTAAGAGTTGTAGAACTTTTAAATGTTTGTATCCATTTAGAAATATTTTTCCCAAAAAAAGTTCTTAATTCTTTATTAATATCTTCATGTGACATAAATACATGACCTGGTGGAACCATTCTGAAAACTCTTGTTTTTTGTGGAACCCGATAAAAATTATGAGTTGTTTCACCAGATCTGGTACCTGTATAAACATAACCTACATCAGAAGACTCAGGACTTGCTCTTATTCCTTGTCCATGTAAAACAATATAAACTTTATATGAATTATTTTCATCAAATTCTTCTGCTGGAGCTGGTGCTGCTGCTGGAGATGGTGCTGCTGTTAACATATATATTAAGTAAATATTTAATATATATTCTAAATTATCTGGCGTGTAATAATCCAACTTTACCGCCTGTAATTATCATTACATTATATCTTTCTTCAAATATTCTTAAATCAAAACTATATTCCCTTAAATTGGATGATTTTTTACGAAATCCAACAGCATTTCCTTCACTATCACAAATATATTCAACATTATTGCCTTCTGAATCCACAGGAGGTTCTATAGTATTAAATTCAAAAAATACTTTTTTAAACTTATTAACATTCATAGCTCCATTGGGTTGATATTTTCTTCTGTTACTATCTAAACAAAAATTATAACAGTATAAACCATCTTTTGCTCCACCACTGGTTCTCATATATTTTTCCATATATTCATAAACTCCTGCTGGAAATACTTTTTCTCTATAAACACCGTCCATAGTAATACCTAAGTCAATCATAATATTTTTTAAATTTACAGGATATTCAGTGTTATCACTATTTACAATATTTCCAGTAATAAAAAAATCAGCAGGATTAGGCAATGAAGGATTATTTCTAAAAGATTCTAATGTTTTGGGTATAACGTCTTTATAAGCCCAATTTGTATAATTTATCCATTCATTTCTTAAAAACGCATCACTTCTTCTAAATCTCCACATATAATTACTAACCATATCTTTACTTTCAATTTCAATAATTTTTGAACCATTAACGTCTAAATGGTCATATTGATAAACTTGTTTGATAAGTATTTTATGTTCTTTAGCAGCAAAAATTCTTCTTTCGTCTTGTCCTAAAAATGCGTATGTGCCTACCAAATGAGGGTCAGATTTCCAATCAATAAAATTTTGATTATATAATACTGTGTTTGCAGAAGCATCTTTAGGAGGTTGTAAAAATCTCCACAATTGATGGTCAAGAATATTTTTGTTAGGTTGAATTCTATAACTAATACCGGATTCTAAATCAGGTGTTTCATTAACGTTATTAATGGTGTATAAATCCATAAGAGGTTTTAATATTATTTTTATAGACACTCCTTGATATTGTAATGCGACTAATGGTAAAGCGGTTTTACTTGATTCACAAAAGAAAGCATCAAGTGGAATATATAATTGTTTACCACGAATAGACGGTTCCATAGAATAATCATCGGTAGTCCATTGTGCGTTTGGATAAGTATTAACATTACCATTAGAATTTCCAGGATCATTCAATTCAATAGTATTTCCTGTCATTCTATTCCATAAATCTTTTTTTTCTGTAGTAAAATCTCTTTCTTTTAAACAACTCAAATATTCACCACTATATTTTGCCAAACTTACCCCTCCACTATAAACTTCTATTTCTTCAATCATAGTTGAACCTATTTCTTCAATCCATCTAAACTCATATGGAGTAAAAAAATGTCCATTTTTTTGTATTACATTTTCTTCACTTAAAAAATTATAAAATGGACTATAAATATCAGGTAAATTAATAACAAAATAGGTATCCATTAATAATTCTGAATATCTTGGTATATCAAAATGTAAAACAGTATTAGTTTTATCATTTAAAATTTTAGTTCCTTTAAAATCTATTCTAAATCGCTGTAATCCAAAATTAGTATATTTTTGATATGTAGCATTAAAAAATGTTTTTTTAGGATTACCATTGAATAATAAATTTTCACTTCCATATGCTACCAAATTCATTAATCCTCCAGTCATTTAAAATAATATAATATAAAATTTTTAAATATTAGATTATTTAAATATTTTAGCATAAGAAATTATATTATTGTATTAAGATATATATATATATATGTCTAAGTCAGAGATGGAATTTGCAAAAATAGTAGGGATAGATAATAAGCCTTTTAATTTTCCCGACTTTGAACAAGCACAACAAGCTTTAAATAGTGCTAAAGATGAGTTTATAAAAACAATAAATGATAAATCTAAATGGGCTGCTCTTTTTTTATTCGCAGTATCATTTTTTCTTATTTGGGTTATAATATATTATATTTATAGTAAATTATCTTTAGAATCTAATAATAATAAACGAATGAAAGCTTTTTATAAGTCATTAGGAGGAACAAAAATATCGGAGATTACGGGTTGTAAAAATGAAAAAGATTGTGAAACAGGAATGCATACTAATAGATTAAATGAACTTCGTCCCAAATTACGTGATTTTTATATTATGAGTAGTTACAATACATGTTGTGGTGGTAATACAAAAAAGGATTGGGTTAGTATGAAACCATTAGTAGAAGTTATATCTCAAGGAGTTAGGTTTTTAGATTTTGAAGTATATTCTGATGGTGGAAAACCAATTATTGCTGCTGGACCAGAAGCCAATCCTGATGGAAAATATTGCATAAAAGGAACATATAATCATTTAAATTTTGACCAAGTAATGAATAAAATAAATAACGCTGCATTTACATTACCAAGTAATAAAAATGATCCTTTATTTTTGAATTTTAGAATAAAAACAAATAGTAAGGGTGTTTATAATAATATGTATGAAAGTATCAATAATTATTTTGGAGGTAGAGGACGTATAAATAGATTAGTATCGGAAAATTTAAGATATGATGGTGGAAAAGTCATTTCGTCTAATGATAATAGTATATCTAATGTTCCTTTATATCAACTAAAAGGTAAAGTTATAATATCGGTAAAGGATGTTAATCATGGATATATTGGTAAAAAATTTTCTGAATTAATAAGTATATCAGATAAAAATAAAGCAGGAAATGGTATGCCTTATATGAATTCTTATAAAAATTTACAAGTAAAAGACGCATATGACCCTCAAGAATTAATAACTGAAAATAAACAATATTTAGGTATAACATATCCTGATTTTACAAATAGCACATCAAATTCATCTGCCGCATTACATCATAAACTGGGATTTCAATTTGTTACTATGAATTTTCATATAATTGACCAACATCTTAGGTATTATATTAATTTTTTTAATAATGGTGGAAGTGCTTTTATTTTGAAACCTGAAAACCTTAGATTTAAACGAGTAACAATTAATAAACCTAAAGAAGCTGATAAGAAATTAAGTTTTGAACCCAAGGAAGTAAGTATTATGGGAGGAGAAGGAAAACTTTCTTTATAATTTTATTTAATATATATTTTTTTATAATTATATATTAATAATAACATTATGGAATGCGATAAAAATATGTCATTTGAAGATTGTGAATTAGCTGTTTTACGTTCAGCAGTTGATAAAATAGAAAAACAAACAGGAAGAAAAAAAATTGAAAATCCAGAAGTCAAAGAGATAATAAATATTGTTGAATATTTTTTAAAAAAAACACAAAGAATATGTTATGGTGGAACAGCAATTAATAATATATTACCAATTAATGACCAATTTTATGATAAGTCTGTAGAATTACCAGATTATGATTTTTTTTCACCTAATCCTTTAAAAGATGCTAAAAAATTAGCAGATATATATTTTAAAAAAGGATTTGCAGAAGTGGAAGCAAAATCAGGTGTTCATCCTGGAACATTTAAGGTATATGTAAATTATATGCCCGTTGCCGATATAACATACTTAGTTCCAGAATTATACAATAGAATTCATGATAAATCTTTATTGGTAAGTAATATATTTTATTGTCCTCCTGATTATCTACGTATGGCAATGTATTTAGAATTAAGTCGTCCTGCGGGTGATATAAGTAGATGGGAAAAAGTATTAAAACGATTAACGTTATTAAATAAACATTATCCTTTAAAGGGAAAAAAATGTAAGGTTGAAGATATACAACGTTTGTTTCAATATGGTTCAAAGGATACATTGGTTGGTGGAGGTAAATTAGGACAATTAAGGGTCCCTGATGATTATGTCGAAGAAGAAGAAATATTGGAAAATATAGAAGAAAGAATTTTTAAAGTTGCAAAAGATACATTAATAGGACAAGGTTGTGTGTTTTTTGGAGCATTTGCTAATAGATTATATCTAAAAAATTTAAATTATTTAAAACGAAAACAAATACCAAAAGTTCCAGATTTTGACGTTTTATCTGAAGAACCTGAAACTGCCGCAAGAATATTAAAAGAAAGATTAGAACATAATGATATTAAAAATATTAAAATTACAAAGAAACCAGGTGTTGGTGAAATTATCGCTCCTCATTATGAAGTTAGTGTTGGACCAGAATCTATTGTATTTATTTATGAACCATTAGCTTGTCATAGTTTTAACGAAATCAATATTAAAAATCAAAAAATTAGAATTGCCACTTTAGATACAATGTTAAGTTTTTACTTAGCATTTATATTTGTTGATAGACCATATTATAATACTAATCGTATATTATGTATGAGTCAGTTTCTTTTTAAAATACAGCAAAAAAATAGATTAAGACAAACTGGACTACTAAGAAGATTTAGTCCAGATTGTTACGGTGTCCAATCTACATTAGAAAAAATGAGAGAAGAAAAAGCAGATATGTATAGAAAATTAAAAAATAAAAATGCCAGAGGAACAAAACAATGGGAATGGTACTTTTTAAGATATATTCCCTCCGAACATTTTATGAAAAACGGGAAAAAGAAAAAAAAGAAAAAAATAAAAAATAAACAAAAATCCAAAACAAACAAAAAAAATAGAAAAAAATCAAATAAAAAAACAAAAAAAAGAACAAATAAAAAAACCAGAAAAAAAAGAAAAAAAAATTTAATTAATCAATTAATCAGCGGCGGTAAAAGATAAAACAAAAAAATTAATAATTGTATTATATATATGTTATTATTAATTGGCAAAATTTTATTGTTATTGATATTCTTTTTATCAGGAATTAACAAAATACAAAATTTTAAAAGCACCGTATCTGGATTTAAAAATATATTTTTCTCAAAAAAAATACCTAATTTTATTTATAATATTATTATATTTTTAGTTATTATTTTAGAAATATTAGCTCCTATTATAATCATTTATAATTCACAAACTAATAATTTATCTCAATTAGCACATTATTCTTCTATATCATTGGCAATATTTACTATAATAGCTACATATCTTTATCATAATCCAATGACACAAAAGGGACAATTTTATTATTTTATGAAAAATGTTTCTATCATTGGTGGATTGTTAATTTTATCATCCATTGTTTGATTTTTTATATTATTTAATATTATATGAATTACTATAAACTTATAATATTAACATTTACAATAACAGCATTATGGGATGTTTGTCTAAGATTTATGGCGTTGAATTATGAAAAATTACCCAAAATTATTAATTTAATAATGCCTTTCATTAAAGATTTAAAACCATACTTTCAAAAACATACTCTTCTTGCAGCAGCGTTAATAGCTGGATTTGTAGGGGCTACTACTCAACCTATTATTTTAAAAATAACACCATTTCCAAAAAATATTAAAAATATTTCTTATATCTTTTTATTTCTTTTAGTTTCTTTTATAATTAGTGCATTATATGGTTTTATAATGAAATGGAGTGGATTATTTCCAAGACTTCAAGAGCATTATTATGATAAATTAGGAGTTATTAGAAGTATGTATCACGATGGAATATCTGGGTTAATTGTTCAAATTACCATACTTATTATTTTAAATTTAAGTAAATTAATAAAAAAGTGAGTAAAATATAAAATTAAATATTATTTATTATTATTAATATGGATAATAATAAATTAGATAGTATAAAAAAATTATTAATTATTTTAAATAATAATTTGGAAAAAACTAATGAAAAGATAGATAATTTAGAATTAAAAATAGATAAATTAAATAAATCGGTAAATGAAGAATTATATGAAGAATGTAAAAAAATGGGAAGTCATATTGATTTTGTTGAAACAGTTTATGATAATGTAAAACATCCATTGGGATATATTTGTAATAAAGTTAAATATTTAACGGGTAATAGTGAAGAAACTTATTCTTTAACAGACTTAAGTCAAAATATTGTTTTATAATTATCCAGGTAATAAATTATTCAATATCATTCTTGCTCTCCATATTTTTTTTTTGTCACATTTCTCACATAAATTTTTTCTTAATAAATAAATTTTTTTACATTTTTTTGTTTTATTTTTAAATATTTCATAAAATTCTTTATTAATTATATAATTACAATTTTTACGACAATCAAATAAGTAATTTCCTATTTCATAATTCAATTCAATTGGTAAATTATTCATATAATATACCAATTTTTATTTATTTCTATTTTTTAACTCTTTGTTGAAATCTTTTTTTTTTAATTTATATCCCCAATGTTGTAATGTTTGTCTTATAGCTGGACTTATAGAATGGTTATCCCAGTCTTTTTTTGTTCCTTTTTTTAATATTTGTGTTATTAACCATTTCCTAAATCTACCATTGGGTCCTGCTAATTGAGACCATCTTTTTATTTGTCTATCATCATCTTTACTTCTTCTTCCTGAATAAAATTCACAATACCATTGCATCCATCCATAGGGGTCTTGTTTCTCTATCCAATTTTTTCCTTCCCAAAATTCTAAAGTTGTACCTACTTTTTTTCCATATTTATTAATTTTTACATCATATTTGCCAAAAGGTTTTGTAAGATGTTCTTCTGGAATTCCTTTCCACCAGGAATTTGGAAATTTTTTATGTTTATTTTTTAATATTGTATCGTAAAATTTTGACTTTATTGGTCTCCAATATGTTCCTCCAAAACTACCCAATTTAAAAATTTGTCGAGGAGACAAATTTGGTCTAAACTCTGGACGATCACTAAAAAATATTTCTCCACTCACTCTTTTAGGTTTTATCATTTTTCTCTTTCTTGTTTTATTTATTTTTTTATTTCTATATTTTTTAGTTTTCATATATAAATAATTTCTATAATAATTTTCTTAACTAATTTAAATTATTCATCATGTTTAATATGATTTCTTAATAAAAAATCTATCTCTTTTATTGAATCTCCCGAATAAGTTAATAAAACATCGGGATAAATACTATGTATTATACCTTTAATCGCACCTTTTAAAAATAAAAATGAAAGTTGAAATGAAAATTTGGCGTGTTGTAAATACGTCATATTTACTTCACTTGGATGTTCAAATTTATCATCAAAAAAGTCATTAATTCTTTTTTTTGTATTTTTTAAACAACTTGACATATACAAATAAAAATATATTTATTTTTATATTATTAGCAAATTATTAAATCCATCTATGAATAAACCTTAAATCTTTATTATTATCACATTTTATATATTCACATCCAGTAGTTATACATATTAACCCAACACCCTTACCAATAAACCTTAGAGATTTTATTATATAATTTTTGACCATTTTTATAATATTGAAATATTATTATGTTTAATTCAATTTATAATATTGACTACATCGTTGGGATTATTACTTTTTTATTCCAATAACTCCACAACATACTCTCTTTCCAGCATTTCCTGTTATTAAAGATTCTTCATCTCCACCCTTCCCCAAATCATCTTCATCCTTATGTATTACTATACATCTACCAATTACACAACATTTACTTTTTGGATTTAATGAAATAATATTATCATTAATTATGCCTTTAGATATATTGTTTTTAGAAATTATATTACCTAAATCTCCTACATGTCTTTCTTTACTTTTTAAACCGCCGTGTTTTTTATTAAATGGATTAAAATGAGAACATGAACTCATACATCCATCTGTTAAATCTCCATATTCGTGTATATGAAAACCGTGTTTACCATCGGATAATCCTTTTATTTCATATTCAATCTTTACTTTTTTTCCTTTTTGACTAAATTTTATAAAACCTGATATATTATTTTCATTACTATGAATTACACAAATAGCATTTTTTATTTTTGATTTTCTTATTTTACGTGTTTTCATTATATATAAAATTACATAAAAATTGAATTGATTTAATAACTAATAAACATATTATTAAAATATGATTAGAATTCTTGTCTCTAAAATCTCAAAAAGAACCAAAGGTAATATTTTACTTGGAAGATGGTCAACTATCTCAAGTGAAAATAATAAAGTAAATGACAAAAAATTTAAGAAAGGTATTGATTTTAATATTGATTCAGCAAATCATGACCATTGTGGAAGTGAATTGTGTAATGAAATTAAAAATAACAAAAAAAAATATAATTTTTTTGAAGATGAAGAAATGGTTCCATATATAATTTAATTAATTTTACAATTTAAGAAAGGATATTTCTGATATAATTTTAAAATAGCCAATTCTTTACATTTTGCTTCTATCATAATATCAATATCTATACCATATTTTTGTGGAATTTCTAATAAATATTCTGGTATTTCGTTAATGTAATCAGAATGATGTCCACATCTCCCACTTCCCTGCTCACTTACATGAAATTTAGGTTTTATACCTCTTTTTTTCCAAGTTTCTAAAATTAGAGGTATATACACACTTGCATCTTCAAAATCTTCATCAGGATGTAATAATTTATAACATTCAAAATGGTGTGTATCAAATACAATAGGAATATTTATTCTATTAGATACTTCTAAGCAATCTTTTATAGAAAATGATTTTTCGCAATTCTCTAATACTAATCTTTTTTTAACATTTTCTGGAAGCTCTTGAAATTGTTCGCACCATCTTATTTTTGTTTTTTCTTTATCTCCATACATTCCTCCTCCATGAACAACCATTACTGAATCTACACCCATTTCCATTAAATCTAATACATCTGCTTGGTATTTTAAATTTATACATGTCTGTTCAAATACCTTTTTATTTGGTGTTCCTACAACATTATACTGTCCTGGATGAAATGTTAATCTCTGGTTATATTTTCTTGATTTATCGCCTATTAATTTTAATAAATCTAATACAAAATCAAATGTGTAATCTTCTACTTTGGGATTTGATTTATGTGGAAACATCTCACTACTTAATCTATATACTTTTATACCATTTTTTTCATTCCAATCCATTATTTTTAAAACATCACATAAATTTTCTATTATTTTCATCTTCAAACAATATATACCTTTTTGTTTTATTGTTCTTATTATCATCTTCCTTGAAGCAAATACTGATGGATTTTGTCCTCTTAATGTCATATTTAAACAACAAAGACCAAGTTGAATTGGCTTGTTTTCACTCATATTTGTTTTGATTGTTAATAACTTAATTTATTTATTAATAATCTAATTCAATTTTTTACCTTTTTCTTTTTCTTGATTTACTTTTGAGTTTTTTCTTCATTATTTTTGAAAGGTCTATATCTTCAAAATCGAACCCTAATTTGTATAATGCTATTTCTGTAGCTACTATTTCTATCATATATGCTTTATCCTTTTTAGATAAATCATCAAAACCTTCTACATCTTTTAAAACATTTGCTGCTGAAATATAATGTATCTTTTTTGGACGACTTTTATAATCCTCATACATTGTTAATGCTTTTTTTAACCATTTCATATATTCTTTATTAATTTCTCTAATAAAATCTGTATCTTTACCATTTATTTTAAAATTCATTTTATTATCAAACATTCCTGATTTAACAAATGAACAATATGGTGGAGAATTCTTGTCAAATTGTATCATCTTACAAAATGGCTTCCCTCCTTTTTTTTTACGAGTTGATTTTTTCTTTTTTTTCTTTCTACCATACTTACAATATTGGGTTTGTGAAAATCCTTTTGGTTTTTTACAATTTATACTTTTTTTATATTTTTTACTCCAACCACCGCCTATTTTCACTTTTTTTACACGTCGAGTCCCTTTATTATATTTTTTCATTGCTTTGTTAGCTAATCTTAATGGTTTGCTATTTTTTTGACATTCATCTTTTAAAATATGATAATCTACTGCTGATGCTTTTCCTCCTGTTATTCCGCTTGCCATTCTTGCATATCCCCAGGAATGACCTGTCTGATTTGGACGACTACCACTTGAAAAATATGCTCCTTGTCCTTTTTGCACCATTCTCCTTAAACCTTTCATACTACATTTTGTTGCTTTTGCTAATGCTTTACTCGGTATTATATTATCAACTTTATACATTTTACGAGCTTTCAATATATGTGGTGATACTTTTGATTTAAATGATGACACCTTTTTACGAGTGTAATAATTTCCTTTTTTATAATTTTTACGAGATTTTAATAACTGTTTCTTTTGTTTTTTTTTATCTTTTTTTGTTAAATTCCTTGGAACATATCGTTGTGGAACATTTACCATATAATATATATTATTATTTAATTTTTATAACTGGCAATATACAATCACTATACCATTGCTTCATTTCTTTTTTTTGTATTTTTACTTTACCATAGTAAAAACCTTGACGCAATGCCATTTTCTCACTTTCTGTAAATATCTCAAAATACATTCTAAATAAAAATAATATTGTTGATTTTCTATTATGATGACACGCATAATAGAATAATTTTAAAAATATATCCCCTATATGTATTTGATAATCCCTATTTAATGTTTGAGCATAAATCTCTTTTAATTCTTGATGGTCCTGAATAAATACCGCATTTTTTCCTTCTTTCAATAATCTTTTGTGCATATATATATTTATTAAATACTTATATTAAAACTATTTAAACTAAAAATATTAACAAAATTATATGACTGATAGATTAAATTGGGATGAATATTTTGCAAAAATTGTTTCTGTTACTGCTGAAAGATCTTCCTGTCATAGATTACATGTTGGCTGTTTATTAGTTAAAAATAATAGAATAATTAGTCAGGGATATAATGGTCATTTACCTGGTTGCAAACATGAATCTATTGTAAGAAATAATCACGAACAAGCTACTGTTCACGCTGAACAAAATGCTATTTGTGATTGTGCAAAAAGAGGCGTTAGTTGTGAAGGAGCTACTGCGTATGTTACACACTACCCATGTATAATTTGTTGTAGATTATTATTAGCATCTGGTATCAAACAAATTAGATATTTAGAAGATTATAAAAATGATGAATTAGTTAAATATTTTTGTAATGAATTAAATGTTCAACTAATAAAATTATAATTTATCTTTCTATTATATATATGGCTGCATTAGTTTCGCGGGAACAATCTAAAAATATATATATAGAATTTATAAATAATACAAAAAAAAGTTACGCAACTGTCCTCAAAAAGGGTCTCGGCAGAAATGTAGAAGAAAAGATAAGAAATTGGAATCAAGGACAAATAAATGGTAACTTAAATAAATGCGAACAAGAATCCTTATTTTTATTACTTAACAGTAATTTAGTTTATAAAATGTGGTATCAAATGGCATTTTTAAATTATATAATATCTCATAAGAAGGGTTGGGGATCACAGAGTAAAAGTCGTTTTGAAGAAATGATGAAAAATGACTTTAATGGTTCTGCTTTTAAAGAAGATGTTGAATTAAAAGATATATTCAATAATAGTTATTTTATGCGTATGGTATTTATTTATGAAATGATAAAATCTATTCATTTAACCAGATCATTAATAAAAATATTACCCAATAATGAACCGTTAAGAAAATCATGTACTCGTCGTCGTGGTGGTGGTGGTCGTCGTCGTCGTGGTAGGACAATACGCCGTATTCAAAAAGGAGGTGACAAAAGACAATATATTAATAGAATTATGAAGATATTTAAAATAGGATTTTGTGCTGTTATGTGGTCAATAGTTTGTAATAATTATTATGAAAAATTAGAGACATTTGGACCTCAAATAGAAAGTCTAATTACAGCTCACTATGGTGATGTAATAAATCAGGCAACAATTAATGAATTAGAAAATGTAAGAGGAGTAATTGTTCAATACAGTAGAAAAATAGGTAATAGTAATAATGAAAAGGATTATCAAATTCGTTATAATAATATAGAAGATGAATTCGATGTTAAAGATGGAGCTGAACAATTTCCTATTGAAGCTGGAAAAGGTCTAATTAAAAGAAGTAATTTACAACAGGTTGCTCCCAGAGAGTCTATAGTACCAGCTGCTGCTTCTGGTCCTCCTGCCATAAGAATATCTTACAGTGAAATTGCAAGTATATGTGGTTTAGGTTTAGGTAGTATGATATTTGGTAAAGGTGACCAAATCGTTGATATGGTTCAAACATTTGAAGGTGAAATAACTAATGCATTTGCAAAAGATGCTCTTAATATTATTAAAAAAAAAGTTATTGAAATTAAACCAGTAACAGCTGGGAGTACTGGTAACAATAAAGGCGTTTTAACTAAGGTCGGTGATGTTGTTACAAATTTATATGCATCTATATTCCAAAGTTCTTCAAGAAGTTATACTAATGCTCCAGGAGTTCAAGATACTATACAAAGTTATCAGAACCGTGCAAATGCTCTTAGACAGAGATGGACTAATTGGCAAAGTGAAGCTAATACGGCAAATGTTAATTTTATTCAAGATATAATACTTCATATTAGAAATACCAGTTATTATTTATGGGTTTATTTTGTATTTATGCAAGCTTTAGAATTATATGCTGTAAAAAAAATGTTAGAATTAGTTCCAAATTCTCTTGAAAATAGAGAACGAAGAAGAAGAATGTTGGAATTAGTCGATGATGATCCAAGTGTAATAACTATTGTGAGAAGTAGGGTCGAAAATGAAGCAAGAAAAATTAATGGGGGTAATAGAATAATAAGAGGATTAACGTATTGGTTATTAGTTGCGGTTTTTAGAGGACTTGCTGAAACCATTAGGTTTCAAATTGGACGTCCAGAGGGATTCACGCAGGTTGATATAATGAATAGTATTATGCTACAAGATATTAATCCTACTATACAACAACCTGGTGTATCTACATCTGTTACCAGTGGTCTCCCTTTTAGCTCGCAATCATCAGAACTATTAACTGATTTTAGAAGAGCAAATGATAGAGAAATAAGACCTCAACTATTAAGACAGCCATCTGAGGAAGGTGTTGATATATCTCTTGAAGTAGGACCAGCTGATAGTAATAGTTTTAGAACTGCCAATGGTATAAGAATTCCTGATGAAGATATAGATGTTATTTTAATAGATGATGCAATTGATAATATTCAGGGAGATGCTGAAGATGAATACGATATTGGAGCTATAGTTAATAGAGGAGGAAAAAGAAAAAAGAAAAAAACAAGGAAAAAAAAGAAGAGAAAAAGGAAGAAGAAAAAAACAAGAAAAAGACGCAGATAATTATATTTATATCTATAATTTATATATATATAAATGAAAATTCATCCTTTATGGTTTATTTGTATTTCTGTACGTTTAACATTGATTTGTTTAATTATTTATCTTAATAAAAAAAGAAATACAAAAATAAATATAATTTGTAGAAGTATTTTACTATTAATGGGACTTGGTTTTATTTATAAAGGTTTTACTGGTTCTAATAATGAAATACAAGCTGATAAAGTTTTTTGGCATGAAACTCGTTATGTACATGGAATGTTTTATCTACTGGCATCATTTTATCTTTCAAAAAATAATATAAATATGACTTCGTTACTTTTACTTTCTGATTTAATATTTTCATTTTTATATCGTTTTATTTTAAAAAAATAATTTAAATTTCACTTAGTTGTTTCGTAATTTTTGTAATAGCATAAAAACTTACACCAAACATTAAAGTTTTAACAAAAAATCCGGAAAATTTGGGATTACCATCTCTTGAAAATAATGATGGAGCATATTTAGTAAGAGATTTCTGAAAAAATGGTAATTGAAAAAAGAAAAACAAAACCATAACCATAACTGGAGTTTGTAATTCATCATACATAATATCTAATCTATCTTGTTCTACTTTTTTATTTTTACTCTGTTGTATAAGTGATTCCATTGAACTTTCTTCTTCAATATAATTATTATTATTAGTTTTTGGAACATAATTAGGTTGAACTGCTTCATCTTGTGTTATGTGACTATTATTTGTAGAAATTTCTCTATTTGGAATCAAAGTACTTCCCCCAGCATTTTGTAATCCTTGAACAATTTGATGAATAGAATCTTGAGATAATTCTGTAGGAATTGGTTTTTGTTGTGGAGGATTGGGTATTTTTTGATTTTGTTCTTTAACATCTAAAACTACTTTGTTTGGTTTAATTTCATTGGGCAAAGATGCTATAGCGGTTGCCATATAATAATACTTAATATTGCTATATTACGTATTATTACGCAAATTCTACTATTTTTTTATTAGGTTTACATTTTGTTATTTTTTCTTTAAATGTATAACATTTATCGTTAAATTTAAAAATTTGACCTTTTATTTTTTCAATATCTGGGGCATAAAAAACTATACAATCTCTATTTTTGCATACTTTTCTAAATAAAGTTGCCAATCCTAATCCCAATAATACTGACATAAATATTTTTCCTATTTTTCCATGTAATATTCTTTCAATATTCATATATAATAGAATTATATTATATTACTGTATCTGATAAGAACGAATTTTGGATACATCATTTGGACAATCTACTTCTTGCGATTCAAATTTAAAACAATTATCTGCTTTATCTTTAAATAAAATTTTATCTTCATTATCAGGATTAGGATAAACATATATAACTTGAGTTGGTGGCATTGATATATATACTACAAATAATCCTATAGATAAACTTGTTATAAATAAAGGAACATTGATTAATTTCATTAAATTCATATACATATTATTTTTATTTTTATTTTTTTAATAAAGTAAAAGATAAATTTCTCTCCAAATTAAAAAAAGAAGAGTTGAAATCTATTAGAAAAAATAAAAATATCAAATAAAAATCATAAATTATATACAACTCTTCAGAATGTCAAACTTTCTATAATATTATTCTTAAATAAATGATATTATAATTATTTTTGATTTATTTTAACTCCATTAAAAAATTTTTGGAGAGAAATTTATCTTTTACTTTATTGAACATTTTGTATTATTTCAAAATCATCTGCTTTTATCATTTTATTTTCATCAGATAGTTTAACTGATGTAAAGTGATATATAGGCATTTCCTTTTTTGTAAATTTACCGTTTGAATTATTAATTTTTTCGATAAATATCTCTTGATATTTTATATTTCTTATTTGATTTTGTAATGGTATTATGACATTTTTATATATTTGTAAAGTATCACTCATAATAGCAATCTCTCCTGTCTCTTTAAATTCCTTAATATTTTTTTTAAAAGTATTTATAAATTGATTTAATTGTTTTTGTTTATCTTTTAAAAATTCATTTTTTGATATATACGTATTTTCACCAGTTTCTTCATTCATTATTGGTATTTTTTTATTATTTCTATCAAAATATGTTTGAAATTCAACTGCAAAACTCAATATACCTTCTAACTGATCTTTATATGTTTGAAATTCATTTAATATAACTTCTTCATCATCTAATTCGAATAATAAATCTAATTTCAACTCAGTTATTTTTTTTTTCAAACTATTTATACTCTCCTTTGCTTCTTCTAATGTTTGTGGAGCATCGGTTGTTGTTGCACACTTTATATCTATATTTAAGTTACATAGTTCTTTTGTATTACCACATTTCATAATTAAATGATTATCTTCCTTAGAAAATATAGTACCTCCTGGTTTATTACAATTTACACATCTCATTTTTCTTTTAAAATTAGCTAAAGATTCCTTTTTTTGTTCTAATGATAAAATTTTAAATTTCTTACTTTTTTTAAAATCTCGAATTTTTTTATCATATTTTCCTTTTTTTACATAATAATTCTCTACTAATTTTTCATATTTTTTTCTTTCTACATCATCTCTATCCACTTTCTCTGCCATTATATATTAAGTATTATAAAAATTTTTATGTAATAATTCAAAGGGACTTTCAAATTTAGGTAAATTAGTTATTGATTGTTGAAGCTGTTTTGCCTTTTTACTTTCTAATTGTCTAACTCTATTCACAAAATAATCTCTTTTTAATCTTTTTACTTTTTCTCTATCTTCTTCTGTTGGTCTTGTTTTAAATTTATAATAAAGTAATGAACATGTTATTGTTACAAATGTTATTAACAAACCTAAATTCATTAAATTATTCATTTCTACATCTTTTTTTATTTTACATTTTTTTAATGTTTCCTTTAAAAAATAAGATACTCCCGGTTCCGTTAATATTGGTCTATTCATATAATAAATAAAACTAAAAAATCAAAAAATTTTATACCTATTATCTATAAATGATTTCTCCATTACAAACTACTATTTATTTTTCTTTAATTACATTAGGTTATTTTATCATTAAATTTATGGTGTGTGAAACATATGCCAATAAAAAAGAAGGCAAAGGAGTTATGGCTTGCAGAATTATAACTGCTTGTTATTTAGCAACAATATTTGCTATTCAGTTCATTGCCAATTATCAAATTGTTCTTAAAAAATGCGGCGAACCTCAATTTGCCAAAACAATAACTTATACTTTAGGACCCAATTTAATTATTTTTGGTGGATTGATGACTTTACTTACTGTATTCCCTGGATGGAAAGCTCCCTTTTCCAATACTATTGGTTATGCTATGTTAAATGGATTAGGAAAATTAATAATGGGCAAAGGTATTGGTGATGCTTTAATTGCTATTCTAAAAAAAGATAACACTAATAAATTACTAAAAAAAGTTTATGCTGACCCATCTATGATGGTTAATGATATTACTCCAGATAATTTTAATGTGTTTATTCAAAGACTCGGTGGTAATAATTCAATAAAAAAAAGTGATGTTAATGAAGAAGAATTAGCAACTTTATATAATTTTGTTGTTCTTAAAGATAACATTGCCAGTTTTGTATGGTATTTTTTAACTGGACTTTTAGTTATACAAAATTCTAATTCTTATATTCAAACCATGAAATGTGTCAGAAGTGAAACACAATTAGCCAAAAATTTCAGTAAATCTAAAGTTGTAAAAGCTAAAAAAGATGACAGAAAATGGAAAATTCCAACAGAATAATAATATTTAAGAATATATTAACAAAAAATTCAATATATTATATATATTTATATAATATATATGCCAGCAGAAAACCCAGAACAAGTAGAACCAACAAAAGACACAGAAGAACAAACAACAGCACCAGAAGTAAATAAAGAACAAGAATCAGAATCGGTAGAGACAACAGCACCAGAAGTAGAAAACCCACCCGCACCAGAAGTAGAAAACCCACCCGCACCAGAAGTAGAAAACCCAGCAGCACCAACAGCACCAGCAGTAGAAGAAGCACAAGCAGCAGCACCACCACCAGTAGTAGAAACAGCACCAGCACCAGCAGCACCAGAAGAACAAGGCAATGAATTCACAGAAACTATAAAAACAAGTGATTTTATTAGTAGAATATACATTTCTCAAGGAACACAAAAATTAAAAGTGAAGGATGG
>Ga0222718_10000434_pt1 | contig 43107 bp, 47 predicted proteins | sample C33_27DmetaG_FD_165045 | JGI IMG/M metagenome (GOLD analysis project Ga0222718, IMG submission 165045) | Estuarine water microbial communities from San Francisco Bay, California, United States - C33_27D | ecosystem: Environmental > Aquatic > Marine > Unclassified | place: USA: California...
AAAGAAGTTATCATCTGATTTAGGTGACTCTGCCAGAAACTCTTTTTTGCTATTTCGATTATCCTCACTATCTGAACGGCTAACATTAGTTAGTTCAAGCGGATTGTTGAGTGGCTCAAAATGGTCTAAGTCCAATTCATTCATTTGGTCAATCATGTCAAATGTAGTTTTTAGCTTTTCTAAAATTTTTGGGTAATCTTCCTCTTTAGCACCTATTCTTGCTAAAAATAATAGATTTTTTAACTCGATTTTATCCATTAAAAGCCTTATTCTAGTAAGTTCCGGTTATTATAGGGTTTAATTAAAGAAATGTTTAAATTTTTAAGAAGTCTTTTCTCAAATGACATATCAATTGATCTAGGAACTGCTAACACATTGATATATACCAAAGAAGACGGAATTGTCCTTGATGAGCCCTCAGTTGTAGCTATACAAGAAAAAAACGGGCAGAAAACAGTAGTGGCTGTTGGTCATGACGCTAAGAAAATGCTTGGTAGAACACCCGGTCAGATGGAAGCAATTAGACCACTAAGGGACGGTGTCATTGCTGACTTCAATGTTACAGAAAAAATGCTGCAGCATTTCATTAAAAAAGTATCAAATAGCTCGATACTGGCACCAAGTCCGAGAGTATTAATTTGTGTACCTTCAAAAGCAACTCAAGTTGAAAAAAGAGCTATTAGAGAATCTGCTCTTTCCGCAGGAGCCAGTGTAGTAAAGCTTATCGAAGAGCCAATTGCAGCTGCTTTAGGAGCAGGAGTTGCAATTGATAGACCAAGAGGGAGCATGGTAATTGATATTGGTGGCGGAACTTCAGAGGTTGCAATCCTTTCCTTAAACGGTATCGTCTATTCAGAATCACTTAAAGTAGGTGGCGATAAGTTTGATGAAGCTATCCAAGCTTACGTTAGAAGAAAATTTGGAGTAGTAATTGGAGAATCAACTGCTGAATTAATCAAACTGCAAGTTGGATGTGCCACGCTGAATTGCAAAAAAGATTTTGAGCCATTTGAATTTAGAGGAAGAAACCTTGCTGAAGGAATCCCGGAACTAGTAGTTTTTCAGAAAGAGGATGGTTTTAGAGCTTTAGAAAATCAAACTTCTGCGATTGTTCGATCAGTAAGAACAGCTTTAGAGTTATCTCCGCCTGAATTGGCTGCTGATATTTCTCAAGATGGTATTGTATTAACTGGTGGTGGGGCGTTATTGCATTGCCTTGATACCCTCATAGAACAGTCAACAGGAATACCTACTAGAGTTGCTGAAGATCCTTTAACTTCTGTAGCTCGAGGCGGCGGTATTGCCTTGGCATTGATGGATAAAGATTTTGATCTCTTTGCAGAAGAGTGATGCAAGTAAAAAAAATATCTCTTAGAGATAAAATTAAAACTCTCATCTTCTCTATTTTTCTTATTTGCTTGCTAAGTCTTTTTTCCTATTCTGTGGATTTAAATAAAAAATCCCAAAGATTTTTAGAAATACTTTTTTCTTTTCCAAGTGAACTAATAAACATAGCTTTTGAAAACGTTAGAGAATATGAAAACAATAAAATTTTTGAGCTTGAGAATAGAATCTTGACACTTGAGTCTGATATTTATGAAAAAAATCTTGAGATATTGGCTTTAGAGAACAAGAGAAACTTTTCGAATGACACCATATCAGGATTCAATAATGTTGAAGCCTATGTATCTGGCTTTGATCAGGGTAACTATGTGTGCTGCCGAAAACATAGGATATATGTTTCAACAGAACTAAAACATATTGAATCATCAAAAGCGATATCTCAAGGGGGTTTTGTTGTCGGTAGGTCAGGTGCAACTGTTTTTGATGAGGCGGAAGTAAGGCTAGTTAGTGATCCAGAGGAATTTATATCAATAAAAAATAGCCTTGGCTTTTTTTGCATAGCGCAAGGCACAGCTGTACCACAAGAAATTAGTTGCGATAATGAATCTAAAACAAGTAAATATGCCGTTGGAGATACTTTTTTCACAACTGGTTTTGATGGCATTTATCCAGAAGGCCAAATTGTAGGCAGGCTGCATAAAGTAATAGAAAGTGAGGGCCCAAACTTTAAGGAATCATTGTATATAAAGTTATTTTTCAATCCTTATAATTCGATGAATAAGAAGCTGGTGATACATGAGTAATTTAAATTTTTTTATCACAACTTTCTTTTGCATTTGTGTTAACTATTTATTGCTAAGAGCAAATATCTGGTTTGTTTCCCCTGATGTATTTTTACTACATTTGCTGGTTTTGGCCTCAGCCAATCCAACATACCCAAAGGTTTATTTTTTTATTTTAAATGGATTCTTCATAGATATTTTCTTTTATGAAATTATAGGCCCCTATACCATAACTTATTTTATTGCTGGCAGCTTTTTGGCGTTCTCTTTAGTAAGATGGCAGCAAAGGTCATTGCTCATTCAGTTTGTGCTGATTGCAGTCGTGAGTCTATTACTTAATTCTTTTATTGGCATCCAAGAAGGATTTGCATTTGTGGAGAATCGAGCTGTAATTAGCACAATTCTTTTAATTATAATTTGGGTTCTAATTTTCCTATACCAAAGAGATAAATGGTTGAAAAATATTTAATTTGGCCTGCTAGGCTCTTCCTTTATTTTTCTTGTTTGGCACTGCTAGTATTCTACTCAATTATTTTTTCCTTAAGTATTAATGGAGTTTCTAAAGTAATTATTAGTACAGCTATGGGTGAAAGCATTTCATACGATAGTCTATCGGTTAAGCCACGTTTGTTGGGCATTGAGATCGAAGGCCAAAACTTCAGTTACCAAGAAAAGGATATTGCTTTCAAAGTTGAAAGAATAAACTTGGATTTAGATTTTCTTAAAACACTGCTAAAAAATAAATTCTACCTAAACGAATCAGAGATCTACAACGGAAGTCTAGACTTCATTGGCACATCAGGGAATGTTACAAACCTAAATTTTCAGGCTGAAAGTGCAAACTTTAAAAATTTTAAATTTGAAACATTAGAATTTAAAAATCTAGTTTTAAATAATGTTGTATCTGGGTACGACGGAGTTGGCTTTGACTTCTCAACATTAGATTTGAAGCTTCCTGGCAATCTTCAACAGATCAATAATCTAGATGGTATTGGCTACTTCATAGATCGAGAATTAAAGCTGCTTGTAAATTCTACACTTGGCGAGCTGGATGTAATTGGTTTTGACAGATTTCTTTTCCCTGACTTAAGAGGTTTTATACATCTAGATTTCGCAGATGGCTTTAAAATTCCAAAAGGTCATTTATTTTCAGGCAGCAATCAAGAACTAGTGAATGCTTACTTTGTATTTAATCAATACTTTAATCTGGTATTAAATCAACAAGGTGACTCCAATAGAATTATTTCAGCACTTCCTGCAAATCTTGATAAGCTGGCCATTTTCTTAGATGAATCAAATTTTTACGCTAGGGATGTAAACTTGCTTTTATCTTATTCCTCAAGGGGACAAGAAAATAGTTTTGACTCCATTGCAATTTATAAAGATTTAGACATTAACTTAAGCGGTCTAAAGCTGCGATCAGTATTAGCAAAAAGCAATATTGATTCAAAGAAGTTTTCATTATTTTCTGAAAAAATAAATACAGGAAGTTTTGGTTTAGACAAATTAAACATCTCAAAAAAGCATGCTGATGACAGGTTTCAAGTGCATTTAAATTTACTTGGCAACTCTTTTTGGTCAAGGTACTACAATCAAAAAGGTTCAGACATGATCTGGTTCTATTCCAATCCAGAAAGTAAGGCATCTTTTTCGATAGGTGGAAGCAAAACAATTTTTGCTCAAGGCGAGTATGTTATAGGTCTTGATTTGCCAAATGAATTGGATTTAAGAACCAATGGTGTCCAAATAAACCCAACGTTAGTTTATTCAAATTTTTTTGATTTTAATGATAGCCTTCAGAATGAACTTTTCTTTAATTTTCAAAAATTAAGACTTGAAGAAATTAATACAAAAGCATCTTTCAAAAAAAATAATCTGACCCCTGATGGCCTTGATTTTAAAAATTTATCAGTAAGCCTAAACGATGGGTTCTTTGATTTTGGCTTAGATGCCTGGAGTGTTGGTGGTGAAATAAATATTGCTGGAAGCGATGTAATTTATAACGAAAATACTTTTACTCCTGGAATCTTGGGCGTACTTTCACTGATTGATGTTAGATCAAATATAGTTGATTTATTGAGTTTAGATTTTGATAAGTTAAACACTGAAAATATCCTTGTTGACAACCTTAAGGGGAATTTATTTTTAGATGGAAACAACTTTATAAATATTGATGCTATTGAGCTAAATTTTGGTTCAGCACAAGCTAATATTTCAGGGATAGTGAGCTCCAATATTGAGCATCTAGATACTTATGATTTGAATTTAGTATTTGATTCAAATATATCTCAAAACATCCCTTGGTATTTTGCTTTGTTTGGCAATATTCCAGCTGCTGCCGGAGCAGCAGTTATAAGTAACTTGCTTGAGCAAGATGGGAATAAGTTATTTTCAGCAAAGTATAAAATCTCAGGGACTACTGATGAACTTGAAGTTAGTCCTATGCAATAAGCACAGCTATGATTCCAAGAAAGCTAACAAACCCAAGAATATCTGTGACTGTAGTAATCACAACCCCACCCGATATTGCAGGATCATAACCGAATTTTCTAAGCAAGCTTGGTACAAGGAAACCAAAAATTGCTGCAGCTAATAAATTAATTATCATTGCACCTGATATTGCCAATGAAAGTTGAAAGCTGTCAAACCAAAAGTTGGTAATCAAAAATATTGCTAGTGAAAAAAATACAGCATTTGCTATTGCTACTATAAACTCACGCCTAAGGAGATAAGCTTTGCTTTTGCGATTTAACTTTCTTAAAGCCTCAGCGCGTATATATATTCCCAATGTTTGTGTTGCAGCAATACCACCCATACTTGCAACAATTGGCATTAAAACAGCTGCGTAAATTATTTGGTCTAAAATTTCTGTAAAAAAACTTATGGCATAAGAAGCCATTATTGCAGTACCTAAATTGATTGAAAGCCAAACTAATCTGCTTGAGATTGTTTTTTTAGGCGATGCAAAAATATCGTCCTCAATTTGAGTAAGACCTATGAAGTCTTGTTCAACTTCATCGACAGCAATGTCAATAATATCATCTACGGTGATTCTACCAAGTAATTTATTTTCCTCATCGATCACTGGAGCAGAAAAAAGATCCTTATTTTTAAAGAGATTGTAAACATCGATTTGGTTTAATGAGGATAATATCGGTTGAAATTCTGTGTCCATTACTTCTCTTACTGTCATATTTTGCTCAGATGTTAAAATCTTTGTAATCGGAAGGATGCCTAAGTACTCATCATTCTTTGTTACAACATAAATATCATCTGTGTTTTGGGGAATATTTTTTAAGAAACGCAAATACCTTGAAACAAGCTCAATTGTATTGTCTGCTCTTACAGTAATGATATCTGTATTCATTAAACCCCCAGCTGTTTCCTCTGAGAAATCTAAAACATTTTCAACTCTTCCTCTGTCTCTGGAATTCATCAAGGAAAGCACCTCATTGGTAATTTTTTCTGGTAAGGATTGCAAAATATCGGCAAGATCATCTGCTTCCAAATCACTTATTGCCAAGGAAATTTCTTCTGGATTCATATCAATCAAAAGTTGTTCTCTTAAAGATTCATCAAGCTCACCTAGAACCTTGCCTTCGGCATCAAGTTGAATTAAATCCCATATTATTTTTCTCTCTTGAGGTGGAGAATTTTCCATAACGAACGCTAACTCACTTGCTGACATTTCAGAAAGTATTCTTGTAAGTTTGGCCTTGTATTCAGGATTATTTATTGTGGACTGAATAAGTTCGTATTTGGATTCTGGGATTTGATAAGCCATGCGGCTATTTTACTAGATTATTTAGAAAATTATTATTCACCAAAATAAAACTTTTTTGCAAGAGGATCTTTGGAAATCTCTTGTGGACTTCCGGTGGATAGAATCTCGCCTTGATTCATCAAGATAATGCTATCACAGACATTTATTACATCTCTGAAGTTATGATCACTTATAAAAATGCTTATTTCTTTGCTAAGATCCTTGAGTATTTTGTTTATCTCATCAACTGATATTGGGTCTACGCCAGCAAATGGCTCATCCAAAAGAATAACCTTAGCATCAAGCAAAATTGATCTTATAATTTCTGCTTTACGTTTTTCACCACCTGATAGGAATTTCGCTTTGGTCTTAGTCTTTGCTGTTAGCCCCATTTTCATAAAAAGCTTATCAATATCTTTTTCCTTGCTTTCTACAATTTTTTTAAATTTTAATTCCATTACAAGCCTAATATTTTCTATCAGACTTAATTCTTCAAATAGAGAGTTTTCTTGAGGCACATAACTTAGACCGAGCTTTGATCTTTCTTCAAGGCTTAAATCTGTTACATCTTGACCAAAAAATATTAATTTTCCAGTATTTATTTTTGATAATCCTGCTATAGCTCTAAAAAGGCTTGTTTTCCCAGCACCGTTTGCTCCCAACAGACCTGTGATTGATTTATTTTCGATGGTGATGCTAATGTTATTGAAAAGCTTTTTATTATTAACTGTCTTGGTTATGTTTAAAGCTTCAATCATTTTTTAGTTTTATAACTATTGAGTCAGAAGCAATCTTATTATTATTGGTCAGAAGTTGAACATTGCCTGAAAGTGAGAGCAAATTTTTAGCAAGTACTAATTTTACTGAGGTGCCAAAAACCTCTTTCCCATCAGCGATATAACTGATTTTAATTGGGTTTCCTTCTGCAATGAATTTTTCCTGTTCTTGGTCTACTAAAAGCTTGGATGATGAAAAGTTTACTTGCTTTGATATAAACTGCACATCCCCTTCGTATACTACTTGATTACTCTCAGTGTCAATTTCAACATACTTAGATTTTATCTCGTACTCTTGGCTCCAAGAATAAAAGGACAGAACTAAGAAAAAAGCTAGAAAGGTTTTATAGTACATCTGATTCTATTATTTGATGCATCGTTAAAAAACCAACAACCTTAGTATTCTCTTTAACTACAAGGTTGTAAATTTTATTTTTCTGCATAAATTTTGCTGCATCCGCTACAAGCAGATTACATTCAATAGTTTTAAAAGATTTAGTCATAACCTGACCAATATTGGCATCATCAATATTAATTCTTTTCTCTAAATTCCTTCTTAGGTCGCCATCTGAAAAGATCCCAAGAATTCTAGAATCTTTATCTTTTGTCGATGTTATCAAGGCAAATCCCTGCTTCTTCTTAGAAATTTCAATGAGAACTTTCCTTATGCTCAAGTTTTTGGGAACCAAAGGTGCATCTTTGACCTCTGTCATAACATCAGATATTTTTAGAGTTAACTTTCTGCCAAGCTTTCCACCTGGATGAGACTTGGCAAAATCTTTTTCACTAAACTCTCTTGCCTTAAGAAGTGCTACAGCAATAGAGTCACCCAAGGCGAGAGTTACTGTTGTGCTAGAAGTTGGAGCCAATCCGTTTGGGCATGCTTCCTTGGCTACTCTCACCTCTATGTGACTGTCTGAAGCCGAACCAATAGAGGACCTGCAATTTTCAGTAATTGATAATAATTTGACCTTTAAATTTTTAATTGCTGGTAGAAGTTCAACGATTTCTTTACTTTCTCCAGATTTTGAAATTGCAATTAATAGATCTTTCTTTTGTATCATGCCCACATCACCATGAAGTGCTTCTGCAGGATGTATATAGAAAGATGGAGTTCCTGTGCTTGAAAGTGTTGCCGCGATCTTATTTGCAATATGGCCTGATTTGCCAACCCCTGTGAGAAATATTTTGCCCTTACATTTAAAAATGTATTCACAAAATTGATTTACTTTGAAGGATTTAGACTCAATAAAGCTTTTTAACTCATTTAATTCAATTAAAAGTGCTTTTTTTGCTTCTTTTTGGAAATTTATTTTTTTCATTTCTACTATAATTACAATATGTTACGACTTTTTCTCTATAAATTTATATTTCTTGCAATATTCTCACTAAATTTAAAAGCAGATCAAATACCAGAAATACACTCGTTTATTGATAAAAATGCTCAATACTTTTTGACGATAATTAAAACAGAAGGTTCAGATTATGAGGTAAATCCAGAGCAGTTTAAAAATAAATTAAAGAATATTTGGGAGCCAATGGTTGATGTCAGGCTGGTCTCCCGGCTAATTCTAAGCAAAGCATTTTCCTCAGCTAGTGAAGACCAAGTATTGCGTTTCCAAGAAAGAACAAAAAAACTTTTATTGGATACTTACGTCACAACTTTGCTTGAATTCAAAGATTATGATATTTCCACAGATCAGGAAATAAAGGTGAATAAAAATAAAACATATGAGGTTGATGTAAGGTTTTCCTCTAACTCTTCCTATTCATTCTCAACAAAGTTTACTGTTTATAAAAATAAGGCAGGAGAGTATAAGATTGTAAACATAATTATTGACGGAATAAATTTAGGACTTACATTTAGAAACCAATTTCAAGGGGTTTTAAAAAAATCTAACTTTGATCTTGATGATGCCATAGATTCTTGGCAACCACTATCAAGTGAAGAGCTATTTAGTACTTAAAATGGAAAGATTAATTATAAAAGGCGGCAATCAGCTGCATGGTGAAGTAGAATGTTCTGGTGCAAAAAATGCAGGTCTCCCAATTTTAGCTTCTACAATACTTTTCGATGATTCTGTTTCAATCTTTAATCTTCCACATCTAAAAGATATATCTACTATGCTTGAGCTTTTAAACTCAATGGGTTCTGTGATTCGATTTGAGGAAGATGATGGAATTGAGATTGACTCTTCATCTATAGATAACCCTGAAGCAAGATATGAATTAGTTAAAACTATGAGAGCATCTGTTCTGGTAATGGGGCCTCTTCTTGCAAAGTATGGAAAAGCAAAAATATCTCAACCGGGTGGATGCAATATAGGAAGTAGGCCAATTGATTTTCATCTTGCTGGACTGCAGCAAATGGGCGCCAATATAACCACTGACTCAAAGTTTATTTATTTAGAAGCAGAAAACTTAAAGGCAACTCATTTTAAGTTTCCAAAAATTTCGGTAACTGGCACTGAAAATTTAATCATGGCCTCAATTTTTTGTGATGGAACAACGACTCTTGAAAACTGTGCGAGAGAGCCAGAAGTTGAAGATTTAATTAATTTTCTTAATTCATCAGGTGCAAAAATATCAAGAACTGATGACGCTACAGTAATTATCGAGGGTGTAGCCGCTTTAAATCGAAATAACTGGAGCATTCTTCCAGATAGAATAGAGGCAGGCACTTATCTTGTAGCAGGAGCCATAACCAATGGTCATGTAAAGGTAAACGGTATCCAGCCTAGCTTGCTAAAGCCAATAATAGAAAAATTTAAAGAAATGGGTGCAGTTATTAATGCCGGTAAGGATTTTGTTGAGATAGATGCCACATTAACAGATTTGAAAGCTTGTAATATTAGTACGGAACCATTCCCAGGCTTTCCAACCGACATGCAGGCACAATTCATGGCCCTAAACACAATTTCAAAAGGTGAAAGCAAAATTGTTGAAAATGTTTTTGAAAATAGGTTTCAGCATGTGGTTGAGCTAAAAAAGATGGGCGCAGATATATCGCTCGATGGAAGCACAGCACATATAAGTGGGGTAGCAAATTTAGTTGGATCTTCTGTAATTGCTTCAGATCTCAGGGCATCAGCAAGTTTGGTATTGGCTGGTTTGGTAGGAAAGAATAGAACTGAAATAGAGAATATCTTCCATATCGATCGAGGCTATGAATGCATTGAAGAGAAACTTAATAAGCTCGGTGCAGAAATAATTAGAGAACCAGTAGTCTAATCGTCAGGCTTTAAGACGGTAACTATTCTCAATTCTATTAACTTATCTTTTCTTACAACTTCTAATTCAATTTCTTCTCCAGGTTTAATGCTATTAATTGACGCAATGAAAGTGCTCCAGATAGCACTTGCTCCTTTGATTTTTAAAATAACATCGCCATCCTCCAGTCCACTACTTATAGTTTTATCATTTCCAATTACTAGTAGTCCTGGCACGATCTGATTTTCATTATCTCTATATGAAATGCCTCTAAACCTTAAATCACCAATCCACGCGCGCTTTATCGATCCATACTTAATTATCTCTTGAGCTATTGAAATAACTTTATCTGAGGGAAGAGCAAAACCAACACCCTCTGACCCTCCAGATATTGATGCTATTGAAATATTCATTCCAATAAACTCGCCTCTTTGATTTACTAAAGCACCTCCTGAGTTACCTCGGTTTATTGAGGCGTCTGTCTGAAAGATATTTAGATAAGGGTTACCAAAGTTTCTTCCTGTTGCACTTAAAATGCCTGAAGAAACTGAAATGCCAAGGTTGAATGGATTGCCGAGGGCATAAACTTTGTCACCAACAGAAACATCAAGATTGTTTGGCATTTTAATGGGCCTAAGATCATTCATTTCACTTTTTAAAACTGCAACATCAGAGAATTGATCATAGCCTATAAGGTTTGCTGGGAAGTCACTACCCTGGTTAACCAATGTAATGCTGGCAGCATTATTAACTAAATGTGATGCAGTGATGATATAGCCATCATCAGATATTATTATCCCAGAACCAAAGTTTGATTGCCCACGAAAATTTGTGGATTTAACTTCAATTATTGATTCCGTTATCTCTTCAAATTTTAATTTATTATTGGATGACTGATTCTCCTTAAAAAATACAATCTGAGAGCCAATTACGAGTCCTAAAAATAATATTACTAAAAACAGGTTTTTCATGTTTCAAATCTATTCCCTTTATATTAATATATAGCACGTCAACTTTGAGCACTACATGAAAACAACAGCACTAAGAACTCAAGACATTGAGCAAAAATGGTACATAATCGATTGTTCTGGCCAGACATTGGGTAGACTTTCAGTAAAGGTAGCAAATATTCTGAGGGGTAAAAACAAACCTGAATATACCCCAAATTCAGATGTTGGTGACTTTGTGGTGCTTATAAATGCAAAAAACCTTAAAGTTACTGGTTCAAAAAATGAAGACAAGATATATTACAGGCATACGGGCTATCCCGGTGGAATTAAACAAATAGCCTTCAAAGACTTGTTAAGTAAAGACCCTGAAAAAGTTTTAAGATTAGCAGTGAAAGGTATGCTTCCAAAAAATAAACTAAATAGGCAGGTGATTAAGAAATTAAAAGTTTATGCGGGAGAAGAGCACCCCCATGAAGCACAAAGTCCTGAGGTACTAAATTAATGTCAGTCATCTCAGGTAGAAGAAAAGAAGCCACAGCAGTTGTAAGGTTAAATAAAGGTAGTGGCGTAATCACTGTCAACAAAAAAAGTCTAGATGATTATTTTGGTAGGGACGTTGCCAAAATGATCGTACGACAACCCTTAGTTCTCACTAATAAAGAAAATGCTTATGATGTAGATGTTAAAGTTGAGGGTGGTGGTTCCTTTGGTCAAGCTGGTGCGATTAGACTTGCTATTTCAAAAGCACTAATTGCTGAGACTCCTGATCTAAGAGGAGAGTTAAAAAAAGCAGGGTATCTAACAAGAGATTCAAGAGTTAAAGAGAGAAAGAAAGTCGGCTTGAAAAAAGCAAGAAAGAGCCCACAATTTTCAAAGAGATAATTTTAAATTAATGTCAAAAAAAATTGACCAAAATAGAAGAAGAGCTCTTCACATTACATCTGGTATAGTTGGAGCAGTCACGGTTGCAGGTTTTGCCGTACCATTTTTGAGTGCATGGAATCCAAGTGAAAAGGCAAAAGCACTTGGAGCATCTGTTAAGTTTGATCTTTCAAAATTAGAGGCAGGCGCAATGGTAGTTTTGGAATGGAGAAGAACTCCAATTTTTGTAGTACATCAAACATCAGCGGCAATTGAGAATCTTCCAAAACTTGATGCAAAGGTAACGAATCCTGCCAAAGAAGAAGGCATTACACGTTCAGCTAATAGCAGTTACACTGTCCTAAAAGGTGTTTGTACTCATTTATCTTGTGCACCAAAATATCATCCTGAAATTGAGCCAAAAGCTTGGGATCAGGAATGGTTGGGAGGCTTTTTCTGTCCTTGTCATGGTTCAAAATTTGACTTAGCAGGAAGAGTTTACAAAGGTGTTCCGGCCCCAACTAATTTAGAGGTTCCTCCTCATTCATTTGATGGAGATGTTCTTACAATTGGAGAAGTAGCATAAGATGAGTAAGCAAAATAACTCCTTTATGAATTGGCTTGATAAACGTTTTCCTGTTACTGAAAATCTAGAGCGGCATTTAACAAAACACCCAGTACCAAAAAAAGTAAATTTCTTCTACATCTTTGGTGCCTTACTTATGGTTATTTTCATGGTTCAGGTTATAACTGGGATTTGGTTAATGATGTTCTATACAAACACAGAAGAAGGAGCATTTGCATCAGTCGAATACATCATGAGAGACGTGGAGTATGGTTGGTTAATGCGTTATATGCACAGTACGGGAGCAAGCGCCTTCTTTTTCTTGATGTATTTTCATATGTTCAGAGGGCTGCTATATGGCTCTTATCAAAAACCAAAAGAATTGGTTTGGTTATTTGGATGTTTCCTCTTGTTTTTATTGATGGCTGAAGGCTTTCTTGGCTATGTGCTGCCTTGGGGTCAGATGTCATATTGGGCAGCAAATGTAATTCTATCCCTTTTTGGTGCAATCCCAGTTATTGGGCCAGATCTACAGGTGTGGATACAAGGCGATTATGTGCTTTCTGGAGCAACATTATCTCGTTTCTTTGCTTTGCATGTTGTGGTAGTGCCATTACTAATGATTGCATTGGTTGTATTTCACATATTTGCGTTACACGAAGTTGGAGCTGGCAATCCAGAGGGAGTTGATATTGAAAAGCATAGAGATGAAAAAGGTATGCCTTTAGATGGAGCACCCTTTCATCCATACAAAACATTTAGCGCCTTACCTGCCATTGGAATTTTCTTTGTAATATTTTTTGCAATAGTATTTTTTGTACCTGAAGGCGGAGGTTATTTCCTGGAAAAACCAAATTTTGAAGAGGCAGATTTTCTTAAGACACCAGAACACATAGCACCGGTATGGTATTACGCTCCATTCTATTCAATTCTCAGAGCGATAACATTTGGAATTCCTTTCTTAGGCATAACCAGTAAATTTCTTGGTTTTATAATTTTTGCTGCCAGCATAGCAATTCTTTTTGTTGTGCCATGGCTCGATAGGTCAAAAGTACAAAGCATTAGATACAAAGGCATTTACAGTAAGATTGGGATGATATTATTCGCCGCCTCATTTATTACACTTGGATATTTAGGAACAAAACCAGTAAATGAGCTAAGAACATTGATAGCTCAGATATGTACTTTATTTTACTTCTTACCGCTTATATTGATGCCAATATATACAAAATATGAAAAAACCTTGGAGGTTCCAGAGAGGTTATGATTAGATATTTTGCATTACTGCTTTTAATTGCATTTTGCGGAAAGCTTTTGCCTGCAGGCGAAAGTGAATGTGGAGCTCTTGAAAGTTGCACAGAATATAAAGCAGATGTGCACGATTTATTCTCGCTTCAGAGAGGCTTAGGCCTGTATATGAATTATTGTTCGAGCTGCCATAGTCTGCAGTACTTAAGATGGAATAGATTGCAAAAAGATTTAGATATTCCTGAAAATATTCTTAAAGAGGACCTTATCCTAAACCCTAACGTAAAAAATAGTGATTATATGACTTTTGGACTCAACAGTGATGATTCGACTGCTTGGCTAGGAGCATATGCTCCTGATCTAACACTGAGAACAAGGGTCAGAGGCGAGAGTTGGGTATATACCTACTTACAATCATTTTATGAGGATGCATCTAGACCTTTAGGCTCAAATAACCTAGTGTTGCAAGGAAGCTCAATGCCACATGTGCTTTCTAGCTTGCAAGGTAGACAGCAATTAAATAACAAAGGTGAGTTAGTAAAGGTCTCGGAGGGGATGCTCTCCGAACAAGAGTTTGATAACGCTATGCAGGATTTGGTAAATTTTTTGGCTTATGCTGCAGAACCTATCAGGAGCGAAAGAGAGAAAAATGGAATTTTTGTGATATTATTTTTCGTTATTTTTACTGCAGTTATGTGGCTGCTAAATAGAGAGTATTCTAAGGATATTAAATGATTTTTTACTCAGAGGAAAAGGGACACTATAGTCATATGGTAAGGCTTGTATTGGCTGAAAAAGATATTTCATGTGAAATAAAAGAATTTGATCCAGAGGGCAAAATGCCAGATGAGCTGCCTGCAATTAACCCTTACAATAAGCTTCCAGTGCTTGTTGATAGAGAGGTAACGATATATGAACCAAGAATTATTTTAGAATACCTTGATGAGAGATTTCCTCACCCGCCCCTACTGCCTATTTACCCAAATGAAAAAGCAGAATGCAGGCTGTTAATCTATAGGATCGAAAAAGAGTGGCTTCCATTAATTGATAAAATGATGGAACCAAAGATTTCACAAAAAGAGTTTGATAAGCTTAAAAAAGACCTTGTGGCATTAGTATCTGGTATTGTGCTGGTGTTAAAAGAAAAACCTTACTTTATGAGCGACGAGTTTACTTTGGTTGACTGTTATATGTCAGCTATTCTATATCGATTACCATATTTAGGCGTCACAATCCCAAATACAAAATCTTTTTCAACTTTGAAAAAGTACCAAGAAAAACTTTTCTCTAGGCCTAGTTTTGATCTTTCTCTAACGGATTCCGAAAGAGACCTAAGATACTCTTTTAGTTAATATAAGATTTAGAATTAATTGCAGTTGAATTAAGGTTGTAAATGGCATTAAAGCCTCGAACCTCTCCAAGAAAACTATTAGATTTTGCATACGCTAAAAGCATAGCATCGTACCCAAGGGCATAGCTCTTGGCTTTTCTTAAGTCAGAACCAAAATTATTTTTATCAGCAAGCCCAAAAACTAAAATATTATGTAATGCAATTTCATTTGTATCTAAGGAGTCTGCAAGCCCGTACGTTAATGTTGAGATCTCATATCCAAGACCATAGTTGAATCTAATATTTGAAGCAATTTCATAGATTTCATCTACTTCTTGGGGAAATAATACTATGTGTTTAATGTCATCTCTTGACCTTGGGATTGACTTTAATTCAGAAAAGCTTGCTTGATCAATTTGTTTTATTCTATTAGTGCTGTCCGATACTCCAAGAATTTCTTTAACCTGATTTGAATCTGTGTTTGATTTTAGAGAAATATATTCCAAGTCTAAATTTAGCTTCTTAATGTTATTTAAAGCATCTTTACCTGCTACCATTATTTTTTTATTCTTGGTTTGCATTAGATAGTTCTTTAAAGAATTGATTTGAGAGATTGAGTTAGATGGCAAAAAAATATTTTTCTGGGCTAGCCCCATAAGAATTAAGTTTTCATTTTTCCCTTTGTTATCAAATTGTTCAACTAAGCTTGGTTTAAATGGACCGACTATAAAACTATCTGTTTTCAGATTGTTGGCATTCAGCTCACTTAAAAAAATTATCTCAGTTGTATTTTTTAGGTCTCTGGATGCATGCAGGATGCCAAGTTGAAAATAGGTATTAAAGTACTCAAATTCACTTGGATCTGGAATTAGAAAAGTAAAATCCTGTTGAATGGGGTTAAAATTAGGCTTAGAAAATTGCGTAACGCCAATGAAACCCAAAGCATCTTTTGATTCTAAAAACTTTTGATTTTCATTTCCTTTCTGCGCACTGGAACAAGCAGAGATAAAGATAATATGGAATACTATAATTAAAAATTTCTTCAACATGATTTTGTACATTATACCCACACCCATCGGCAATCTTGATGATTTGTCTAAAAGGGCATTAAAAATATTATCTAAACTAGACTTTTTGGTTGTAGAAAATTTTTCAATTACCAGAAAACTTCTAAATCATTACTCAATAAATATTCAAAACGTTATAACTTATAACGACCACTCCAATGACCATGTTAGAAATAAAATTTTAAATAATTTAAAAAAAGGGTTAGTTGGTGGTCTAGTATCTGATTCTGGCACTCCATTAATATCTGATCCTGGGTTTAAATTAATTCAAACACTCGCAGAGAATAATATCGACATTGTCAGCATTCCAGGGCCTAGTTCAGTTACATCTGCTTTGGCAGGGAGTGCTTTGCCTACAGATAGTTTCCAATTTCTAGGATTCTTCCCAAGAAAAGATAAAGATAAAAAAATGATTGTGAAAACTATTGAAAGATTCGCTGGTACAAGTATTTTTTTTGACTCTCCAAAAAGGTTATTAAAGAATTTAGTTTGGCTTCAAAGTAATTCAGATTTTAATGAATCAGACATCTCAATAGCAAAAGAAATTTCAAAACTTAATGAAAAATTTATAAGAGGAAAAGGCAGTCAAGTAGTTGAAAAGATTTCTAAAATTAATGACTTTTTTAAAGGAGAATTCGTTGTATTGATTAAGCCAATTAAAAAAGAAGAGCAAGAATTAAAGTTAGAACAATTCTATTTGTATTTTTCTGAATTTATGCCCAAAAAAGATTTAATAAATGCTGTGCACCTAATTACAGGAGAACCAAAAAATAAGATATATAAGTTATTTTTAGCACTTGCATCAAAAGATTGATAAGATATTTACCGAGTTGGTCGAGCTATCGCTTAATTTTTAAGAGGAAAGTCCGGACTTCAAAGAGCAAGGTGCCAGCTAACAGCTGGGGAGCGTGAGCTTACGGATAGTGCAGCAGAAAATATACCGCCATTTTGGTAAGGGTGAAAAGGTAAGGTAAGAGCTTACCGCTCAAACGAAAGTTTGAGGCAGTGCAAACCCCACTTGAAGCAATGCCAAGTAGAGATTAAATTGTGTTGCTCGCACATAATCAGGGTAGGCAGCATGAATGTTTTGGTGACAAAACATCAAGATAAATGATAGCTGAAAACAGAATCCGGCTTATAGACCAACTCAATTCTCTCATCTAGAATTTATATATGACATGGCAAATCCTTGATTCTAATTACGAGCAAGCAAAAATCGCAGTTATAGGAATTGGAGGCGGAGGCGGAAATGCTATCCAGCACATGATAAGTTCAGGGATAAAAGGCGTTGAGTTTATATGTGCAAATACTGATTCTCAAGCTTTAAGTATGATACACAATGCTAAAACTATTAAGCTTGGCAATGACTTAACAAAAGGGCTTGGAGCAGGCAATAACCCTGAAGTAGGTAAGCAAGCTACAGAACTTAGCCGCCAAGAGATTATTGAAAACCTTGCTAATACTGAAATGTTATTTATTGCAGCTGGAATGGGGGGTGGTACTGGCACTGGAGGGGCACCAGTAATTGCAAAGATTGCCAAGGAATTAAATATCCTTACAGTTGCGGTAGTAACAACTCCATTTAAAACAGAAGGTCAGAAACGAGCCAGTCAGGCAAAAAATGGAATTTCAAGTTTAATAGAAAATGTAGACTCTCTTATTGAAGTTGACAATGAAAAAGTTTTTGAAATCTTTCCTCCAGAGACTCCTATAGAAAAAGCATTTACAAAAGTAAATGATGTCTTAATGAATGCGGTTAAAGGTGTTGCAAATATAGTTTTGAAGCCTTCAAAAATAAATGTGGATTTTGCAGATGTTTTAGCTGTAATGTCACAAAAAGGGATGGCATTAATGGGGTATGGCTCTGCAGAGGGAGAAGATAGAGCACCTAGGGCTATTCATGAAGCATTGAATAATCCTTTTTTTGACAGAAACGAAGTTAAAAATGCAAAAGGGTTGCTGGTAAATGTGTGTGCCTCATCTAGCATTACACAGAAAGAACTTAAAGATATTCTTGAGGAAGCTTCATCTATTGGGCAAGATGGTGTAGAGGCAATTCCTGGATTAACCATTGACGAATCCTTTGGAAACACCATTAGTGTAATAATTATAGCTACTGGCTTAAGGAGATTTAATTTAGGTGACTTTCAAAGACCTAAAGTTTTTACAACAAGAGCAAACAATGAAAATTTAAGTGATGACTTCCTAGATCTTGATCAGTTAAAAAGGGCAAACCTTAGTGAAGTTTTAGGGAGATTAAAAAATTAAACATGTTCCAGTTTTATTCAATAAGGCTGTAGAAAGTCTGGTTCAAAATGTTGATGGCAATTATGTTGACTGTACATTTGGACAAGGAGGCCATTCAAAAGAAATACTGCGTACACTTAGCTCTAAAGGAAATTTAAATGCATTTGATTTAGATGAGCTTGCTGAAGTTGAGGCTAAGAAAATTAAAAACCCAAACTTCTTCTTCCATAAAACTAACTTTAAAAACATAGGAGATTACTTCAATGATGATGAGCTAGATGGGATTCTTATTGATTGTGGTGTTTCATCTCCACAAATTGACGAACCTTCTCGAGGCTTTAGCTTTATGAGGGATGGGCCACTAGATATGAGATTTGGAAACCAGGTGAAGTTATCCTGCGAAAGCATCATAAATAATTATGCTTACGAAGACCTTGTAAGGATCTTTAAAGAGTATGGGGAAGAGACTGAATCTAAGAGAATAGCCAGAGAAATTATAGCCAAAAGAGAACAAGATAGAATTATCTCAACCAAACAGTTATCAAGCCTTATAGAAAATATAAAAAAAATTAAAACTAAAAAAAATCCGGCCACTAAGGTATTTCAAGCTTTAAGGATGGAGGTTAATCAGGAGCTTGATAACTTAAAAATATGCCTTAGCAGGGTAAAGAGACTTTTAAAGAAGAATGGGAGGCTGGTTGTTATATCTTTCCATTCTCTTGAAGATCGGATTGTAAAGAATTATTTTAAAACGGAAGAACGGTTACACGAAAAGGATATACCATTATTAAGTAAACAGGTGCAGAAAAAGAAATTTTTAGTAAGCAGTGTGATCACGCCGGAGGAGTCTGAAATAGCTTCAAATGTAAGAGCAAGAAGTGCAAAAATGAGAGTAGTGACAAAATTATGAAACATACTAGAGTGTCTTTTTTTGTATTGATGGTTTTCCTGGGAGGGGTTGCTTTTATAAAAGCCAAACTTGTATTTGAATATAAAAGACAATTTCTATATCTAGCTCAAATCCAAAATGAAATCGATAGGCTTGAAAATGAAAATACTAAGCTAAACCTTGAACTTTCTTTGCTTAAGTCATCCCCCTATGTTTTACAATCTGCAGCAAGCCTGGGCATGAAGAGAATCGAGCAGGTTGATGAATAAAATAAGATTTATTTTTGCAGTCGTTTTATTTCTCTTAGCAACTCCGTTTTATAAATTTTTTGAGCTTGATCAAGATAAAGATAGATATTTAGTGGCAGGAAAATCAAGATCCCAGTTCAATGAAACAATAAATTTTCCACGAAAAAAAATCCTAGATAGAAATGGTAATGAGCTTGCTGTTAGCATCCTTAGATCAACTTTGCTTTTTCGATCAACAGAAGAAAAAGATCTTGGTCTAGCATATGCTGAAAGAGTTAATGAGCCCATTTTTTTATTTAACTCGAAAAGAATTTATTTTGAGAATCAGCTAAACCCGGTTTTTATCAAAGAGGTTAGAGAATTTTGTGATTGCTCTGTTATATCGGAGCCTGTATATAGAAGATACTACCCTTATGGCAGTATTATCAGTCCTTTAGTTGGTTTTTCTGGAGTAAGCGGAGGACTTGAAGGTATAGAGAGATCTTTTGATGCATCACTTAAGTCTAATCAAAGAAGTTTAAATTTTTTTCGAGATGCTAAAGGGCGAAGAGTTAAAGGCGATCTTAAGAATTTTATCGAGAGATCGAGTCAGAGTGATCTAAGTCTAACTATTGATATAAATTTACAATTCAAACTTTTCGAAGAATTAAAGAAATCAATTTCTGCTGCATCAGCAAAAGGGGGGTTTGCAGTTATTATGGATGCTCGCAGCGGTGACCTTCTAGCTCTTGCAAATTATCCTACATTTAATCCCAATAGATCTGATAGAGTTATCCAAAGAAACTTATCGTTTGATGAGTACTTAGAACCAGGCTCACTTATTAAACCAATCACAATTGCTGGTGCTTTCAATAACGGAATAATAAATGAAGACTCTTTGGTTGATACAAATCCTGGATATATAAATTTGTCTGGATTCAAAAGAAGTGAGGCTGGAGGAAAAAATTATGGGGTTTTAAGTCCTTCTGAAATTATTTCAAACTCCTCTCAAGTAGGTATAGCAAAAATTTCCATCATGTTGTCAGGCGACCAAATAAACGCAAATCTTAGAAGCTTTGGTATCGGCAAAGAGTTGGATTTAAATTGGGATGGAATTGATTCCAGTTTTTTATACGATAGCTCAATTCTATATGATATTGATAAAGCCTCTTTAGGATATGGTTATTTATTGCGGGCGAATATTGTTCAAATAGCAAGAGCATATTCTGCATTTGCTAACCAAGGAGAGATAATTGAGCCGAGAATTACCATTAACCAACTCGTTAGAAAATCAAAAGCAATAGATAGCAAAACAGCAGATTATATCTTAGATTCCTTAAGATCAGCTGTCGTTGAAGGAACAGCAGAAAATATTTCAGATTCAACCGTAAGTATCGCTGGAAAGACAGGGACTACTGAAAAATATATTGTCGGAAGTGGCTATACCCCTGGCAAATATATTTCTAGTTTTGCTTCTATTTTTCCTTATGAGAGCCCAAAATATATAATGGTTGTTTCTATTGATGAGCCTGACCCAAATAATTATTTTGGGGGCGACATTTCAGCTCCAATTGTGGCTAATTTAGCAGAACATATGTTGATTAATGGCTATATAGAATAAGTTTCAAGTAATTATGATTTATGTAGATCATTCTAATGACATAGAGCCAGACTCTATTTTTATTTCAATAAATAATGGCTACAAACATCTTTCGGCTAAAGAAATTGAATTGGTATCTGAAATATGGTCTTCAGAATCGACAACAAGCAATTTGGATAAAGTAAAAGTAATTCCAGATCTGGATTCTAAAGTGCTACAAATTATAGAAAGTGATTATGGGCTTGTATTAGAGAATTTTGAAAATTTTTTTATAACGGGCACAAATGGCAAAACAACATCTGCTCAATTTGTATCCCAAATACTAAACATTAACAACATAAACAACGGTGCAATGGGAACACTGGGATGCTATATAAATGGCAAAAATATTGCGTCTCAAAGGCTAACCACAGAAACCCCTATTTATATCAGAAATTTCCTTAAGAAATGCCTAGATAGAAATACAACGAAAATTATTTATGAGGCCTCATCAATTGGTATCGAAAGCAATAGGCTCGAGGGACTTAGCATCGATCATTCTGGCTTTACCAACTTTACCAGGGATCATTTGGATCACCATAAAAATATGCCTAGTTATCTTAAAGCCAAATTGGAGCTAGTAAAAAATACGAAGAATTCTTTCACATACAATCTTGATGATGATAGTTCAAGTAGTTGGATCAAAGCTTTTTCTGGTGACAGTAAATTTTCTATTTCTTGCATTAAGCCAAGTGCTGACATCTTCTTTTCAGTTAGAAAAATATATAGTGATGGAAAAATTGCATTTGATATATATAGTCCATGGGGCTCCTCGGAAGGCTGTGCCTCAGTTTTCACAGATTTTAATTTAGTTAATATTTTTATTGGATTGCCATTTCTAATGTATCAAGGACTAGCATTTGATTCATTTATTTCTTCATTAGCTTTAATAAGCTTACCCACTGGTAGGCAGAAGCTAATTAAATATAAATCTAATAAAATTTTTATTGACTATGCTCATACCCCTGATGCAATAGAAAAACTTTTATCTGGGCTATCTAGATTAGAGTCTGTAAAGACAACATTAATTATTGGAGCAGGCGGGAATAGAGACCATGGTAAACGCTCGTTAATGGGAAGTATCTCGTCTAAATATGCAAATCATATTATTATCACTTCCGATAACCCTAGAGGAGAAGATCCACAATTAATTGCAGATATGATTGCAGAGGGAATAGAAGAAACAGCTTCTTATGAAATAATATTAGACCGAGCAAAAGCAATCACAACAGCAATAAAAAAGTTAAGTTGCGATGAGACTTTGATAATAATTGGGAAAGGGCATGAAGATTATCAAATAATTGGAAATAAAAGGTTTCATTTCTCAGACGAAGAGGAAGTAAATAAATGTATTACGTAGCAGGATTAAAATCAAAAAATGAGTATGCAGAGTTTCTTCAAGGCAAGACGACAGGAAAAGATATCGTCATTGATGGCATATCTTTCGATTCAAGAACTGTAAAAAAAAATCAATTATTTGTACCTTTAGAAGGAAAAAATTTTTCTGGTTTTTCATTTATTGATGAAGCAATAAAGAAAGGCGCTGTTGTTTTATCAAATAAATGCCATTCAAATAATTGCATTCAGGTAGAAGACGTTTACTCTTCATTAATTTTGTTGTGTCAGAAACACATTGAGGAGCTTGGAGTCAAATTGATTTTAATAACCGGCAGTTATGGTAAGACAACAATAAAGGATATGTTGAGGCATTCCATTGGTTCTGCATGCCACACAAATAAATTAAACGAAAATAATGAATTTGGCATTCCTTTTACGATTTTGAGTTGTGATGCAAATTCTGATTATTTAGTTGTTGAATGTGGCGCAAGAAATGTTGGTGATTTTGACCTTCTTGCAGAACATCTTAAATCTGATGTCTTTATTTTGACAGATGTTGCGGCAGTGCATCTTGAGACCTTTAAAACAATTGAGAATATTGAAAAAACAAAGCTAATACTTAAGAAAACACTTAAGGAAAAGAGTATTTTTATTGATGGAAGGCAGCTTAATTATTCAAATTATCAAGAAAAAAATAATCATATCGTCGAGAGTGTGATTGACAAGTTAAACATCTCTAAAGAGAGAGATATAAATAGCTACCAACCTTCACAAGGTAGAGGAAAAATCATTAATGCTATGGGAGGTAGCATAATTGATCAAACATATAACTCCAGTCCTAGTACATTGATTGCTACAGTGGCTCCCTATAGCAATAAAAACACTTCTTTGATTTTAGGAGATATGGCTGAGCTTGGAGAATCTGAGCTAGATCAGCATGTAAAGATTCTCGATCATTTTCATGAGTACAAAGTCTGGGTTACAGGACCAATATTTAAGCAAGCCATTTCTGAAACAAAGTCAAAAAATGTAAATTATTTTGAAAATGAGCATGAGTTTCCCTCAGCTGCATTTCGATTATTATTACAAAATAATGAAAATTTATATTTTAAAGGCTCGCGATCATCTAAAATGGAAAGATTCATTGAACTATTGCTAAATGATTGAATATTTTTTGGACCTTTTCCCTGCAAGAGATGGCATTTTCAATGTTTTGGCTTACCTGTCTTCACGAACCATAATTTCAACTCTTACAGGATTATTTGTTGTGCTTTTTTTTGGAGATAGGTTTATTTCTTTAATAAAAAATATTCAGTTTAATCAAAACTTTGATGGAAGAGCTCCAGAAACACATCGGCAAAAAAGTGGTACACCGACAATGGGCGGGTTATTGATAGTTGGAAGCGTTATTCTATCTGGTTTGCTTTGGGGTGACCTCTCAAATAAATATGTGTTATTGGGATTATTCTGCCTTATTTTTTTCGCAGGCATTGGAATTGTGGATGATTATAAAAAGATTAAAGACCCAGGCTCAAAAGGTCTTTCTTCATCAACCAAGATATTTTATCAAATAGTTTTTGCTTCAATAATTGCTCTTGCGCTTTTTATGAGCGCTAAGGTTCCAAATGAAACAATGTATATCGTTCCTTTTTTTAAGGACATAATTTTCGATTTTGGGATTATATTTGTGCTTATTTCAATCTTTATTATTGTTGGTAGCTCTAATGCTGTAAATCTTACTGATGGTTTAGATGGCCTTGCAATACTCCCGGTAATAATAATTACTATTGCACTTGGAATAATTGCTTGGGCAGCAGGCAATGTCATAGCAGCTGATTATCTGTACATACCTTATTTAGAAACTACTGGCGAGTTATTAGTTCTTTGTGGGGCATTGGCAGGAGCAGGCATTGGTTTTCTGTGGTTTAACTCTTACCCTGCTCAAATCTTTATGGGAGATGTTGGGTCTCTGTCTATGGGTGCTTTTATTGCTTATGTGGCAATAGTTGTGCGTCATGAAATAGTTTTTGCCGTTATGTCTGCTGTTTTTATCATGGAAGCAATGAGTGTGATTCTTCAAGTGAGCTCGTTTAAGCTCAGAAAAAAAAGAATCTTTAAAATGGCTCCTATCCATCATCATTTTGAATTAAGCGGATGGAAAGAGCCAAAAATTATTGTGCGTTTTTGGATCTTAACAATTATTTTTGTGTTGATAGGACTGTCATTGTTGAAAATACGATGAATGAAAGACGGGTAATATTAGGCTATGGTCTTACAGGGAAATCATTCGAAAAGTTTTTAATTAAAAAAAAATTAGAATATTTTTTATATGATGATAAGCACCCCAATGGCGGCAAATCCAATAATGTAGGAAATAAATTTTTATCAAAATCTGAATTAGTTAAATTTGATACATTTTATGTTTCTCCAGGCTTCAGTAAAAAAAAGCTTAATGAGCTTGGAGTGCTAGATAAAAATTTACTCACGGACATAGATATTTTTTTTAGTCTTAACCAATCATTTAAAATAGGAATAACTGGGACTAATGCAAAGAGCAGTCTTACAAACTATATTACGCAGTTTTTGAATAGCAGATCTACAGCTATAAGTCTGGGCAATATTGGAAAACCCTTACTAGAGAACCTTGACCATAAGCAAAAATATAGTGTTATTGAACTATCCAGTTTCCAGCTTGAAAAGATGCAGGGAAATGACCTTAATCTGTCTGTAATAACAAACATTTCAAAAGACCATATTGATTATCATGGAGATTTTGAGTCATATAAGTTCTGCAAGTTTAAGATTATGAAATCAAAAACATTTTTTTATAATGATGAATATCAGCTTAAAGATTTTGCATTTTCAATCGCAAAATCATTGGAACCACATACTGATGAAAAATTAAAATTGAATGAGCTACCTTTTCGACTGCAACCACTTTCTAAAAATATAATTAATGACTCAAAATCTACGAACTCTTCATCTTTGTATTATGCTATTGAAAAGCTTAATTTTTCTGGTGTTTTGATTATGTGCGGAAATCCCAATAAAGAAAATTATCAAAATCTGATTATTAATGGCCCAACTAAAGTTTTAATTTTTGGAAAACACAGGGAAGATATAAAAAAAAGAATCATCCACAACAACATCAAGCTTTATAGCTCATTAGAATCATTAGTCTCTTCTTTGGATACCAATGATCAGATCTTATTTTCCCCTGGCAATCCAAGTGGTGATGATTTTTCAAATTTTATGGAAAGGGGTGAGCATTTTTCCAAGATCATTGAGGTTCACTTTGATAAAAAGTAACAATGAATTATTTGATAGATACTTGGTCTTGCCATTCTTGGCCCTAACTTGTTTAAGTTTAGTTTTTATATACTCATCCTCGAATGTAATGGCAGATGAAATTTATTCTGATCCATACTTTTTTTTTAAAAGACAGCTTTTCGCAATAAGTATTGCTCTCATTACTTCAGTAATATTTTTATTTATTCCAACCTCTTTTTACCGAGAAAATGGAGCTATTTTAGTTGTCATATCAATATTGCTATTATTTCTTGTGGCATTGCCTTTTATTGGGACAGAGGTAAATGGAAGTAGACGATGGCTCAATCTTAGGATATTCAATCTTCAGCCTTCAGAAGTGGCAAAGATATTCATTCCCATATACCTATGTGGCTATTGTTTACGCAGAAAAGAGCAACTAGAGACAAAATGGAGGGGTTTCTTGAAGCCACTTATTTTAGTAGCTATATGCTGCCTTCTTTTACTGCTTGAGCCAGATGTGGGAGCTACAGCGGTGCTTTTTGCAGTATCAATAACTATTCTATTTCTTGGGGGAGCGAAAACTTCACAGCTTGCGATGCTGGCATTTATATTTTTTGCTCTTATTTCTACTTTTGTTTACTTTGATGAAGAAAGATTTTCAAGAGTTCTTAGTTTTTCCGATCCATTTGATGATCCTTTTGGCACCGATTATCAGCTCCTTAACGCCCTAATTGCTTCAGTTCAGGGTGGCATATTTGGTATGGGTGTAGGAGAGAGTACGCAGAAATATTTCTTTTTACCAGAAGCGCATACAGATTTCATCTTCTCTATTTATATTGAAGAATCAGGAATTTTAGGTTTAATTGCATTGACTGTAATTTACGGTGTAATTTTATTCAGATTATTTTCATTAGTAAAAGAATCTGCAAAAAAGAATTTTTTCTTTATACATCTACTTATCAGTAGCTTCTTCTTAATATTTTTTATACAAACTTTGCTAAATATTTTTGTGAATTTAGGCATTTTGCCTACAAAAGGTTTGGCATTACCATTTATGAGTTATGGAAGATCAAGCGTTATTATGAACTTTATAGCACTTGCCATAACTTTAAGAGCAAGTTGGGAGCTTAGAAATAATATAAGATGAAAGTAGCAATTTTTGCAGGAGGTACAGGCGGCCACATTTTCCCAGGTATTTCAATAGCAGAAAAATTTAGCAAAGAAGAAGTAATCTTCTTTTGCTCTTCAAGAAAGCTAGAAAAAGAGATCTTTTCAAATATAGGGTATCGGGCAATACATCTGAATATTGAAGGTTTTAGAGGAAAATCATTAACTCAAAAAATTCTTTGGCCATTAAAACTTGCTAATTGTTGTTTGAAAGCATTTGCTCTCGCAAAGAAATATAAAGTTGATCGCGTATTATTGATGGGAGGCTATGTTTCAATAATTGGTTGGATCCTTTCTAAAGTAAAAAAACTGAAGCTTTATATTCATGAGCAGAACTCAATTCTTGGAAGTGCAAATAAGCTGGCTTACAAATCTTCAATTACCATATTTACAAGCCATTTGCTAAATCTACCTAATGAGAAATTAACAGGCAATCCAATAAGAAACAATTTTTTGAATAAAAATTACGATGCAAATGAAAATCGTAATAAAGTTTTAATTTTTGGAGGCAGCCAAGGATCAAGATATTTTGTTGAGAATTTAGCTAGTACATTAGATTCAATAATTAAAGAAAGCCAAATTATTTTTCAAACTGGAGGGAATCAGCCAAAATTTAAAAGCGATAATATTGTTTATAAAGAATTTATCGATGATCTTCCTAGCCTTTTTGATGAAGTAAAGTTTGTTATATGTCGATCAGGAGCAACAACCGTTGCTGAGATTCAGTCATATGGTATGCCTGCAATCTTTATTCCTTTGAAGAACTCAATTGATAATCATCAACTTCTCAACGCTAAAGCTGCATGCCTCGAGGGGGGTGGAATGGTTGTTGAAGAAGGCGAGAGTGCTACAGAGGATCTAATTGCTGCAATTGGCGAACTCCAATCAAGTGATTTGACCCAAATGAGCAAAAAGATGAAGAAAGATATACACTTTGAAGCTGCGGAAATAATAGCAAATGAAATTAAGCAGAATTAAACGTATTCATTTTATTGGAATTGGTGGAGTAGGAATGGTGGGGATTGCAGAAATCCTTATCCATCAGGGTTATAAAGTCACAGGAAGTGATTTGGTGGAAAATAAAAACACTGAGAGACTAAAAACACTTAAAGCAAAAATTTCAATTGGACATCAAGCAAGCAATGTTGGCAATGCAGATGTAGTGGTTTATTCATCTGCTGTAAATCCCAAAAACCCTGAGATGTTAGAAGCAAAGTTAAAAGGCAAAATTATTATCCCAAGAGCAGAAATGCTTTCAAGCCTAATGAAAGGGTATCAAAGCATCGCAGTTGCTGGCTCGCATGGAAAAACTACAACTACCAGCTTAATTGCTAACATTTTTTCAGATGCAGAATTTGATCCAACATATATTATTGGAGGGAAAATTCTTGGGAAAGAGGAAAGAAGTATTTTAGGAAGCAGTGATTTTATTATTGTCGAAGCAGATGAAAGTGATGGGTCTTTTTTGCACCTAAATCCTGAAATAAGTGTTCTGACAAATATAGATAACGACCATTTAGATTTTTATGACAACAAAACAAGTAAATTAGAAAGAACATTTTTAAATTTTATGGAGAAACTTCCTTTTTTTGGAACTGCAGTAATTTGCACCGACTGTTTAAAAGCAAAGAAATTATTCAAAAAGATATCTAGACCAAAAATCTCATATGGGTTTAATAAAACAGCAGATTACCAGATAGTAAAAAGGGATCAGCATGAGCAATATCAAGCCCTTACCTTGCTAGAAAAAAAATTGAACAAAGAAATTAAATTTAAGTTGAAGATTCCGGGCCAGCATAATGCATTAAACTCTGTTGCTGCATTTATTGTTTCAAATCTTGCAGGTATAAAATCAAGCATTGCTAAGGAATCACTTGAGAAATTTACTGGTGTTTCAAGAAGATTGGAGCCAAAAGGTTTGTTAAGCATTGCAGAAAAAACTACTTATCTTTTAGATGATTATGGCCATCACCCCACCGAAATTAAAGCAACAATATCAGCGGTAAGGCAAAGCCATAAAGGGAAAAAGATTAATATGATTTTTCAACCACATAGGTACAGCAGATCTACATTGTTGTTTGATGATTTCATTGATGCTTTGTCTAACGTAGATAAGCTAATAGTTATGGATATTTACTCTGCAGGAGAGGAAAACCCTAACAACATATCATCCTATGATTTTGTTAATAGTTTACTTAAAAAAAATATAAAAGTTTTTCATGGCAAAAACCTTACAGAGATTTCAAAGATACTTGAGGAAAATATTTCAGATAATGAAATACTAATAACTCAAGGAGCTGGGAATGTTGCAGACATTTCTAACTCCCTTGTGGCGATGTATAAATGAGAGAAATAATTATTGTTTATGGTGGTGAATCCAATGAAAGTGACATCTCCAAAAAAACTGCACAGTCAATCTTTGAAAATATAGATAGATCAAAATTTGTTCCACATTTAATAAACTATTCGAACATCAATTTTGATGAGTATGATCAAGATTGTTTTTTCTTTATTGCTATTCATGGCAAAGGTGGAGAGGACGGTGAAATTCAGGAAATTCTTGAAAGTAGAAAATTTGATTTTTCAGGATCTGGATCTGCTGCAACAAAAAAATGTTGGAATAAAAGCATTTCAAAAAAGCTAATGGAAGAAAATCAAATACCAACACCAAAATTTATAGTATGTTCAAACGAAATCGACCTTCAACACGAATTTATTTTCTCAGAAAAAAAATTCTTTATAAAACCTGCTTCCAATGGCTCAAGCTTTGGAGTAACAAAGGTTGAGGATAAGACAAATATCAATAAGGCCATAAGTGAAGCGTTATCCTATTCAGAGGAGGTGATTATTGAAAAGGCTTTTTCTGGTCCTGAGTATACTGTCTCTGTACTAGGGTCAGATGTTCTTCCTCCATTGGAAATAATTCCATATGGAAATGAATTCTATAATTTTTCTGCTAAATATAGCTCTAATAAAACAAAAAAAATCATGGTAACCGATCCACAAATAAGAGAAGAGCTTAGCGAAATTGCCTATAAAGCCTTTCATGCTCATGGCTGCTCATCATGGGCTAGAATTGATATTGTTTCAGAGGATAATAATTTTAGTGTTCTTGAAATAAATACCGTACCAGGATTTACAGAAAAAAGCCTATTTCCCTTCTCAGCAAAACTCGCTGGCATAGGCTATAGAGAATTAATAACTAGGATAATTGAAAATTAAATTTCATAGTTTCATTTTCTTGTTGGTGGTAGTTCTTCAATCTTATCAGTTGAACGCGAAGGATAAATTTTCAACTATGCTTTATGTGCAAAATGAAAGTATTTGTTCAGATTGTATATTTCAATTAAAAAATCACTTTTACAAATACCCAAAAAATTTTGAAAAATTTTTATCTACCAAGAGCTGGGTAGAAAGCTACTTTATTAGTTCAACTAATAATCTGCAAACCTACCACGTTATTATCAAAGAGCCCTTTGTAAAAAAATCTGAGGGAATGTACTTTGATACTAATTTAGATTTATTTCATCTTCCCTTTAATGGGAAACTGCCATCTTTTGATTTTGAAGATACATTAACTAAAGAAGATATTGCGGAGCTAAACCAAATTCTGAATCTGGAATTAACTCAGCACCTTTTGCATATTGCATGGACAAAAATGTTTGGATGGGAGCTTACTTATAATTTCGGGATAGTTTTAATTGGGAAGAAAAATTTTTTTAGAAAAATAAGCAAGCTAGAAAAAATACTTGAAGAAAAATGTTGCGATGAGTTGAACAGGGTAATTCTGGATTTAAGATATGACAAAGGCTATGTAATAAAGAAGCTTGATGTTTAATATAATTGATCTTGGCACCTCAAAAATAACAGGTATCACTGTAAAAGAATCCAATGGCATGCAAAAAGTGGTTGGCTTTTCATCAAAATCTACTGCCGGATTAAAAAAAGGCTCCATCATTAATATTACTGAGACTTCAAAGACGATTGCAGAAGTTGTAGAGGAGCTTCAGAGCCAATCTGGAGAAAATATTCGAGTTGTAGATGTTTCTTTTTCTGGTGAACTTATATCGAGCACAAACTCTACAGGTTTGGCAACAATAAGTGACAAGGAGGTTTCTGTTAAAGATCAGCAATCTGCACTGCAAACATCAATTGCAATGAATGTTCCAGGAGATAAAGAATTACTGAATGTTGTTCCATCTCAATACATTATTGATGGCCAGCCGGGAATTAAGGAACCAAAGGGTATGACTGGAGTAAGATTAGAAGTTAGAACTCATCTGGTGTACTGCTCAAAGAACTCAATAAGCAACATTAGTAAATGCATAGAGGAGATCAATGGGCTGCAAATTAATAAATTCTATTTTAATCAATTAGGCGCAGCAAAATGCACTCTTTCTGATGATCAAATAGATTTAGGGGTTTGTCTATTAGATATTGGTGCGGGAACAACTGATTTGACTGTCTTTAAAAATGGCTCATTGATATTTTCTAAAGTTCTGCCATATGCTGGAGATTACATAACAGAATCAATTGCCATAGCATTAAAAATTCCATCATCTCAGGCAGAGGAGCTTAAGAAGAAATATGGTTCATCTATCTCAGATAGAGTAGCTGATGAATCGCTAAAGATTAATGGTATAGGTGGAGAAACTGATTTCAAGATTTCTAAAAGGATGCTGTGTGAAGTGATTGAGCAATCTATCTCTAATATCTTTCGTTCCTGCATAGGGTGCATTGAAGAAAATGGTCTTCAAGACTCTATTCCAGCAGGGTTTATTTTGAGTGGAGGTACTGCAAACCTTGAGAACATCGAGGAATTAGGTTCGGCTATAACGCAAAATTCCTTCAAAATAGGTTATCCAGAGAATGAGCCACCATTAAACAGTGAAAAATTAATTAAGCCTCAATATGGAGCTCCATTAGGCATGGTTAAATTTTGTGCTGAAGAACAGAATAAAGAGTTTACCTTTAATCAAAGCAAGGGTATTATAGCCCGAGTGCTTGATTGGCTTAAATCGGAAATGTAATGCAAAACTACGAATTAATGTTACTTATGAATCCAAATATCAGCGATGAAGTTGATGAAATTTTGGATAATATTAAAAAAACCATTTCTGATAATAAAGGTGAGCTAGAAGAAGTAAAATTACTCGGAAAAAGACAACTTGCATACCCTATAAATAATATGAATTATGCAAATTATGTTCACCTTAATGCAAAAATTAATGCAGAAACTCTAGTGGTTTTAGAGGAAATGTTTAAATTTGAGCAGAATATATTCAGACACCTAACCGTAAAAATTGGCAAATAATATGAGCGACGACAAGAAAATAAATTTTGATTATAAGGATGCTGATTCATTAAGGCCTTTTATCTCTGAGAATGGAAAAATTCTATCAACAAGATATACCAGGCTAAATGCCAAGCAACAAAGAAAACTCAATACTGCTATTAAAAGAGCTAGAGTGCTCGGTATCATCCCATTTACAGATAAACATAAGATAGAAGAAAGCTAATGAAAGTCGTTCTAGTGACTAAGATTAAAAACCTTGGTGATATAGGTGAAATTGTCGACGTAAAATCAGGCTTTGCCAGAAATTTTTTACTTCCCTACCACAAAGCATTACCAGCCACAGAAAAATACATAAAAGACTTTGAAGACAAAAAAGAAGATTATTTGAAGAAAGCGCAAGATGAACTTTCTTTAGCAGAAGCCAATGCACTCAATCTTGAAAAAATTGAACTATCATTAAAAGCAAATGCTCAAGAAAGTGGAGCACTATATGGCTCTGTTGGTATAACTGAAGTTCATGAAGCACTTCTTGCTGAAGGCGCTGATTATGTGGAAAGATCTTCAATTAATTTACCAGATGGTCCGATAAAAGAGGTCGGAGAATTTACTATAAACGTTGAACTTCATCCTGAAATAGTTAAATCTATAGCTATAGAAGTTTTACCAGCGTAATGCCAAATAGCAATATTGAAGCTGAGCAAGCCGTATTAGGTTCTTTGCTCTTATCCAAAGAAAAGTATCCAGAAGTTGATGCTCTACTTAGCTCTGCTGATTTTGAATCTGAGGTTCATAAAGAGATCTATGAATGCATTAAAGTGCTAGCAGATCAGGGTAAAGGCATCGACCATATTACTGTTTCAAAGCAGCTTGATAGAAACAATGCATTAAAGAGAGTAGGTGGAATTGATTATTTAAAAGAGCTGCAAACCATTCCAGTTTCTGCTCTTGCAGCTGATAGCTATGCAAATTTAGTTAAAGATCAATCAATTGATAGAAATCTAAGAAAAGTTTTGCAGGAGCTAATAAATCTTTCACAAGAACCAAAAGGAAAATCAAGTGATGAAGTTCTTAACGAAGCAGAATCAAAAATCTTTGAATTATCGGAAAACAGGTCAAAAGAGGATTCCTTAAAAAAAATTGACATCTACGTAAAAGAAACACTGGATAAGCTTGATGATTTGTCAAAGAAAACAGGAGACTTAATTGGCATCTCCTCTGGTTTTAAAGCAATTGATGGCGTAACCCAAGGCCTAAAACCCGAGGAGTTGATTGTTATTGCTGGAAGACCAAGTATGGGAAAAACTTCACTTGCAATGAACATAGCCGAGAACGTTGCAAAGGAAGAAGATGGGTGCGTTCTGGTGTTTAGTCTCGAGATGTCTTCACAATCACTAACCTCAAGGATGATTGGGTCAATGGCTGGCATTTCTCAGCAAAGTATCATGCTTGGTAGAAATCTAACAGACAGGCAATGGGAAAAAATCGTTGAGAAAAGTAAGAGGCTTGGTGATATGAATATCTTTATTGATGACACTGCAAATATTAATCCAATGGAAATCAGAGCTAAAAGTAGAAGATTGGCTAAACAATTCAGGAAAGAGGGTGGAGTGAAATTAATTGTTATTGACTACATCCAGCTAATGCAAATGCCTGGCAGAAATGATAACAGAGTCAATGAATTATCAGATATTTCAAGAGCTCTGAAACACCTAGCAAAAGAGATAAAGGCACCAGTAATAGTATTATCACAATTGAACCGTAGCGTTGAGCAAAGACCCAATAAAAGACCTCAGATGTCAGACCTTAGAGACTCGGGAGCCATCGAACAAGATGCAGATCTAATATTTATGTTGTATAGAGATTATGTTTACAAAAAAGAAGAGGAGTGGAAAAGTGTTGCAGAAGTTCGGTTGGTTAAACATAGAAATGGTCCAACTAAAGATCTTTTACTTTCCTTCAGAGAAGAATTAACAAAATTTGGAGATCTTGCACCTGAGATAATGAATAGCTATGCGCAAGACAGAACTTCAGATTAGTCTCACAAATCTAGATCACAACATTTCGGTAATTAAGTCAAAAACCACTTCCGACATACAGGCAGTAGTTAAAGCAAATCTTTATGGTCTTCAATTAGAAAAGATAATTGAAATCTTGGATCCACAGGTTGAATCATATGCAGTAATTACCCTAGATGAGGCAAGAGCTCTCAGAAAACTAACAAAGTTACCAATACTTTTATTGCAAGGAGCTCATGAAAATGAAGATTATGAGGACATAAAACAACTTGAGCTAGATTTTGTTTTACACTCCTCGTGGCAAATTAAAGGCATTGATAAACACAATTTAGCAAACAACAGATTATGGTTAAAGTTAAATACTGGCATGAACAGACTTGGATTTGACGAACAAGAGTTTGCAGAACATTACAACCTAATGACCAAAAAAAATTTTAAAGACTTAGTTGTAATGTCACATTTAGCTTCATCCTCTGATATTTCTAATAAGCAGAATCAATCTCAGATAAACAAATTTAATAAAATCACCAATGATATAAGCAATAAAAAAAGCTTAGCTAACTCAGGAGCATTATTTAATTACCCTGAATCTCATTATGACATCGTAAGAACAGGTATGGCATTGTATGGTGGCAAATATCAAGAGTTTGGGATCAAATCAATTTCTTGCTTGCGTTCAAAAATTATATCAATAAATAAAGTTTCTAAAGGTGAAACGGTTGGATACGATGGCGCATGGAGAGCAAAACAAGATACTTATATTGCAGCAATTGGTATTGGATATGGGGACGGATTTCCCTATTTTTCTGGGCCATATAGCGTAAATATTAATGGAAATACCTATGAAACAGTTGGTAAAATCAACATGGATTTAATCACAATTAATATTGGTAATGAGCATGGAATAAATGTTGGAGATTGGGTGCAATTGTGGGGATATGAAACAAACTTAACTGAACTTTCTAAAAGCTTTCATTCAATTTCATACCAGTTATTAACAAATATATCGAGAAGAGTTGCTAAAAATTATTTAGAATAGCTATTTACCAAGAAAGTTTTGTTAAAAGATACACGATTTATTTTCGTAACAGGTGGAGTTGTTTCTTCTCTAGGGAAAGGCATCACTTCAGCATCTATAGGTGCAATTCTTGAATCCAAAGGTTATTCAGTAACAGTCATAAAATTAGATCCTTACTTTAACGTTGATCCAGGCACTATGAGCCCATTTCAGCATGGGGAAGTATTTGTCACAGAAGATGGCACAGAGACCGACCTAGATCTAGGACACTACGAACGTTTCATAGATTATAAATGTACGAGAGAAAATAATTTTACTGCTGGAAAAATATATTATTCGGTACTAACAAAAGAGCGCAAAGGGGAATATTTAGGTAAAACTGTTCAAGTTATTCCACACATTACGGACGAAATTAAAAACAGAGTTTTAGATGCTTCAAGTGGCTTTGATATAGCAATTGTAGAAATTGGTGGGACTGTTGGTGATATAGAAAGTCAGCCATTTATTGAAGCAATAAGGCAACTTGGGTTAGAGCTAAAGCCATATCAAACATCATTTCTTCACTTAACGCTGGTTCCATTTTTAGAAAATGCTGGAGAATTGAAAACAAAACCAACTCAGCATTCTGTTAAGGATTATCGATCTTTAGGTGTTCAGCCTGATGTTTTGATATGTAGATCTGATTTCCAAATACCCGATGAAAGTAAGAAAAAAATTGCCTTGTTTTGCTCTATGCCAGCTGAAGCTGTTATCTCTTTGCCCAACCTTGAAACTATTTATGAGGTTCCATTAAAACTTTCAAATGAAGGTATAGATAAAATTCTTACAAAAAAACTTAACTTGGATAAGGTTAAGCCTAATTTATCGGTTTGGAAGAGGGTCATCAAAAGAAAAACGATGCCATCAAAGGAAGTGAAAATTTCTTTTGTTGGGAAATATGTTGATTTAAAGGATGCTTACTTCTCTTTAATTGAGGCATTGGATCATGCGGGCATTTGTAATGACACTAGAGTCAACATAAAGTACATCAACTCTGAAGAGCTAAATAGCAAAAATTATAAAAGCTACTTGAAAGGTTCTGATGGAATATTGGTGCCGGGTGGTTTTGGCGATAGAGGTATTGAGGGAATGATACTTGCTGCAAGATATGCTAGAGAAACAAAGGTGCCTTACTTTGGCATCTGTCTTGGCATGCAAATTGCAATTATTGAAATGGCGAGAAACTTATTAGGTTTAAAAGATGCTAATAGTACAGAATTTGCCCCAAAGGCTAGACATAAAGTTATCTCTCTTGTTACTGAATGGAAGAATGATGATGGAACAATTGAAAAGCGTACCGAAGATTCTGATATGGGAGGCACAATGAGGCTTGGAAGCCAAAAAGCATTCTTAGTAAAAGGAACCAAAGCTGAAAAACTTTATAAAAGAAAACAGATTTTTGAAAGACATAGGCATCGATACGAGGTTAACCCACACTACATTGAAGAACTTATCTCAAAAGGATTGGTTATCTCTGCAAGATCAGATATTCATGATCTTGTTGAGATGATTGAGCTAAAAGGTCATCCTTGGTTTGTGGCGTGTCAGTTCCATCCTGAATTTACATCTAACCCGAAAAAAGGACACCCGCTTTTTAATGACTTTGTAAAAAAAGCAGTGGAGTTATAATTAAACCATGATGATAAAGCTAGGCACTTCTGAAATTTCAAATGACAGTAAGCTAACAATCTTTGGTGGAGTAAATGTCATTGAATCTGAAGATTTATTATTTAAAGTAGCCGAAAAATTTTGCACTCTTTCGGATAAAATTGGGTTTAACTACATTTTTAAAGCATCTTTCGACAAAGCAAATAGATCTTCATTAGATTCATTTAGAGGTCCGGGCATTGAAGAGGGGCTAAAGGTTTTAGATAAGGTTAAAAGTACGTTTAATGTACCTGTTATCTCAGATATTCATGAACCTGAACAAGCCAAAATGGCTGCCGAAGTTTGTGATGTAATTCAAATCCCAGCCTTCCTTTGTAGGCAGACTGATTTAGTTGTGGCTGCAGCACAAACTAAAAAAATAATTAACTTAAAAAAACCACAATTTTCTTCTGCGTCAGAACTTTCTCATGCCATAAAAAAATGTGAGGTTTCTGGCAATCCCAATATTATTTTATGTGAAAGAGGTAATAGTTTCGGGTACAACAATCTAGTTGTAGATATGTTAAATTTCCAGTTGCTTAAAGAATTAGCAAAGCCTGTTTTCTTTGATGTTACACATTCTTTACAGCAGCCGGGTGCTCTTGAAAAAAGCACTGGAGGAAGGGGCCAATATGTTTTCGAGCTTGCAAAAGCTGGAATTTCTCAAAAGATAGCAGGACTATTTTTGGAAACACATCCTGACCCTAGTATTGCAAAATGCGATGGTCCGTGTGCTCTTAAACTTTCCGATCTAGAAAAATTCCTTAGTGACCTTTTCGAGCTTGATGCATTAGTTAAAAATTTTTAAAAAAGGAAAATATGAAAATAAAGTCGATAAAAGCGATAGAGGTTTTGGATTCACGTGGAAGGCCTACGGTTTATGCATCAGTAAATCTTGAAGATGGTTCAAAAGGTGAGGCATACGTTCCTAGTGGAGCATCAACAGGAAGTTTAGAGGCGCATGAATTAAGGGATTCAGATAATAGATTTTGTGGATTGGGAGTGATGCAGTCTGTAGAAAATATCAATAACATTATCCAACCATCTTTAATCAATAAAGATGTATCAGATCAAGAAGAAATAGATAAATTAATGTGTGAGCTTGATGCCACCAAAAATAAAAGCAAGCTTGGAGCAAATTCAATTCTCGCAGTATCACTTGCAGTATCAAGGTCTGCTGCAAATAGCCTTAATATTCCACTATATGAGTACCTAAATATTCTCTATAAAAAAAGATTCAATCGAGAGGTGCAAATGTCATTGCCAAGACCAATGCTAAATATCTTTAACGGTGGTGGGCATGCTAATAACACCATTGATATCCAGGAATTTATGATTCTTCCTGATGTTAAATTCGAATTCTCAGAGGGCTTGCGTCTATCAACAGAAGTTTATATGAATCTAAAGAAAATTCTTTCAGAAAAAGGGTTAAGCACAACTGTTGGAGATGAAGGGGGCTTTGCTCCAAATCTGAGAACCAATGAAGAGGTAATAGAACACATTATTCAGGCAGTAGAAGTAAGTGGTATGAGATATGGTGAAGATATTCATTTAGGCTTGGACTGCGCAGCAACAGAATTTTTTCAGGATGGAACCTACGTCTTGAAAGGAGAAAATAAACAACTCAGCTCGCTTGAAATGATAGATTATTTAAAAGATTTGATTAATAAATTCCAGATTATTTCTGTTGAAGATCCTTTAGATGAAAATGATTGGGATAGTTGGGCTAAAATTACCGCAGAGTGCCCGAACACACAGATAGTTGGAGATGATATTTTTGTGACACAAAGCAAATTGCTTGATAGAGGCATCAAAGAAAATGCTGGAAATGCAATTTTAGTTAAACTCAATCAGGTTGGATCCCTATCAGAGACTATGGAGGCAATTAATCTTGCTCAAAACAATAATTTTTCAACTGTTATTTCCCACCGTTCAGGAGAGACTGAAGATAGCTTTATCTCTGATTTATCAGTTGCAGTGAATGCAAAACAAATTAAAACAGGGGCTCCTGCTAGATCTGATCGAACCGCAAAGTACAACCGATTGCTGATAATAAATTCTGAACTCTATCCATGAAAATAAAGCGGGTAGCAAATATTTTCCTTAACTCTTTTTTGTTTGGTTTATTGATTTATCTGCTTTACGACATTTTCTTTGGTGATTATAGCTTCTCTCAACAGGCGGAGTTGAAAGAAGTTGTAAACATTAAAGAAGAGGAGCTATCAAAAATTTCAAATGAAAATCAGAATATAAAAACGGAAATACAATTCATCAAAGATAATGATGATTATCTTGAACTTATTGCCAGAGAGGAACTGGGGTTAGTTAGAGAAGGCGAAGAGTATATTGATGATGAGCCAGAATAAATATAAGGTTGCCATTATCCCTGCCGCAGGTTTTGGTACGAGGTTTTCATCAGATACTCCCAAACAGCTATTCAAGTTAAACGATGTATTGATAATTGAAAAAACAATTTCAGCCTTTGAATTATGCGATCAAATAGATGAAATAATCATTCCAGCTAACGAAGCTGTAAGAGAACAAGTAAATTTATCTGAGCACAACAGCAAAAAAATTAAGCTTATACCAGGCGGTGATACTAGAGCTGAGTCAGTCTATCAAGCCTTAAAAGAGGTTGCTGATGAAGAAGCTTTAGTAATTGTTCATGATGCAGTAAGGCCATTCATCTCCACTGCAGAGATAGCAAAACTAATTGATGAATATGAAAAGAGAAATGCTGACATTTTAGTGTACGGCATTCCTGTTTACGAATCATTGAAACTAATAGATAGTGAAACACTCGAAATCAAAAAGAGCGTGGATAGAAATGAATACTATTTAGCACAAACACCACAAATTACCTCAGCAAAAATTTTATCTGAGGCATATGAACAGAGTTTAAGCGATAATTTTTTTCCATCTGATGAGTGTGAAGCTGTTGAAAGATATGGTGGAAGAGGTGAGTTTGTTCCCGGTAGTAGAAAAAATGTAAAAATTACTGTGCCAGAGGATTTGGCTGTAGAGAAAGAAGAACTTATTGGCAATGGTTTTGATAGCCATAGATTTTGTGAAGGTGATGGATTGCTGATTGGCGGCTTTAAGGTTCCGTATAAATTTTCCTTTGAAGCTCATTCAGATGGAGATATTGTGTTGCATGCCTTAATTGATTCAATGCTAGGGGCCTTAAATCTAGGTGATATTGGAACAAATTTTCCTTCAACTAAAGAATGGAGAGATGCTCCAGGAAGAAAGCTATTTTCATTAGCATACGAAAAAGTTAGGAACGAAGGATATAAGCTATTACAATTTGATGTCATTGTCATTGCAGAACAACCAAAAATGAGTCGGTATAGGGAAGAAATTCTAAGAAGTCTTTCAGAAATTACCTCAGTCTCTGAAAAAAACATAGGCTTTAAGGCTAAAACTGCAGAAAATATGGGATTTATTGGTAATAATGAGGGAGCAGCAGCAATGGTAATCTCTAGACTAAGCAGATGAAAATATTATTTACAAACGATGACGGTATTGATTCTCACATAACAAGAGAGTTGTATGAAACCTTATCTGCTGAGCATGAAGCTTATTTGATTGCACCTGCGAAAGATAAAAGTGGACAAGGCGCTGCCATAACTCTTAGAACTGCCGTTGATGTAGTAAAGCTTGAAGACAAAATTTATTCGGTTGATGGTACACCAGCGGATTGTGTTTTTATGGGTTTGATGGCAATTATGGATGGCTTACCAGATATTATCATCTCAGGTATTAATAAGGGAGCAAATATGGGTGATGATGTAATACACTCTGGCACTCTTGGTGCAGCATTTACAGCTAGAAAAATGCAGCTGCCGCCTTTAGCAGTATCTATTGCTGGCAGATCATTTGAAAATTACCAGTCCTCTATACTAGCAACCAAGTTAATGCTGGAATATATAGAGCAAAATTACTCCGATACCCCACATGGTGGGCTGGTATTCAACGTTAATGTTCCTAATCTGCCTTTTGAGGAAATAGAAGGGTTTCAGCTAACAAAGCTTGGCAATAGAGGTATACCACTAGCGCCTGAGCTCGAGGAAAGTGAAGGGAAAATAAGTTATAAGATTGGAAAATCGGGCAGTCCAGATGGAGATCTGTCGGGGACTGATTTTGAGGCAATTAGATCAAATAAGATTTCAGTAACACCGCTTTATTGGGATATGACAAATAAAGATATGGTTATTGGAGATCTCCCAAGTGTATAAAGTTTTTTACAATCTTTTAGCAGGTTTTTGCATGGGTCTTGCTGAGATTACTCCTGGCATATCTGGTGCCACTATTGCAGGGATCTTTAATGTCTATAAAGACTTCTTGGCTTCATTAAGCTCATTTAACCCACAATTACTTAAGAAAGGCTTTAGGCAATTCATTGCTAATTTAAATTTATCATTTATGGCGCCACTACTGATTGGTATGTCGGTAGCTATTGTTTTAGCAGCAAATGTAATTAATTATCTGATCGTTGGCTTTCTTTACGAATTGAAAGTATTCCTTTCTTTGCTAATGGTTTTTGCAGTGGTAAAAAATTTATTTTTTGATCATGAATTTAAAAAAATTAAAAACTTCTTTTTAAGTTTCTTAACCGGGGTTTTGGTTGCTTCATTCGTTGCTTTTACTTTAGTCACTCTCGATTTCAGTAATTCTTTCTTACTTATTGTTGCCGGCTTTTTAGGGTTTAGTGCATTTATATTACCAGGGATATCTGGATCATTAGTTTTTTTAATGTTAGGTGCTTACCAGCTGATAATTTCAGCTATAGTTGCACTAGATGTTCTTGCTTTGCTGCCTGTTCTACTAGGAATGTTGTTTTCATTCTTGCTTTTGCCCAAGGCAATAGTAGAGAGATTTGAAGAGAACTCTGAAAGAACGATTATGTTTTTCTCAGGGTTAATATTTGGGTCAATTCCAGCAGTTTGGCTGCACTTACATACCTAATCTCTAAGAAGATCAATTTTATCTCTTAAGGTTTTATATTTTTCTGCTTCTGGAAGCGCTTCTTTTTGTTGTGTGATATTCGGCCATACTTTTGAATATTTATCATTTAATTCAATGAAAGGAATTTGATCTGGAGGAAGCTCATCCTCTGCATAAATTGCATCTACGGGACATTCTGGTTCGCATAGACCACAATCTATGCATTCATCTGGATTGATTGCCAGGAAATTTGGTCCCTCATAAAAGCAATCAACAGGGCAGACTTCAACACAGTCGGTGTGTTTACATTCGATGCATGAGTCTGTAACTATGAAAGCCATTGTGGGTATTTTACTTGTGAAAGGAAATATTGAAAAACATTCAAGACAATAAATAGAAGTATTTACTTGTTAGAAAAAAAAATATAGAGTACTGTATAAATATACACTTATTTAAAAATGGCTGATAACAAAAAACAAACTCTCGAAAATGCCCTTAAGCAAATTGAAAGCCAATTTGGCAAGGGAACAATAATGAAACTCGGTGCTAGAGAGGCGGTAGAAGTTCCGTCAATATCAACAGGCTCTTTTGGTCTTGATAAAGCTCTAGGGATTGGAGGGCTTCCTAAAGGAAGAGTGGTTGAAATCTATGGACCAGAATCTTCAGGTAAAACAACTCTAACATTGCAGATCATAGCTGAGTGCCAGAAAGCTGGTGGAAGTGCAGCATTTATCGATGCAGAGCATGCACTGGATCCAGAGTATGCCAAAGCACTTGGAGTTGATATTGATGAATTGCTACTTTCTCAACCTGATACTGGAGAACAAGCTCTAGAAGTTACGGATATGTTGGTAAAAAGTGGAAGTTTAGATGTGATTGTTATTGATAGCGTTGCTGCTTTGGTGCCAAGAGCAGAACTCGAAGGTGACATGGGTGATTCTCATGTAGGTTTACAAGCTCGACTTATGTCTCAAGCTCTAAGAAAAATTACAGGAAGCATTCAGAAATCAAATACTCTTGTGATTTTTATCAATCAAATAAGAATGAAAATAGGAGTTATGTTTGGAAGTCCTGAGACTACTACAGGTGGTAATGCTTTGAAGTTCTATTCAAGCGTTCGATTAGATATAAGAAGAGTTGGAGCTATAAAAGATGGTGATGAAATTGTTGGTAATGAGACAAGAGTTAAAGTAGTCAAAAATAAAATGGCGCCACCATTTAAGGTTGTAGATTTTCAGATTTTATATGGGAAAGGCATCAATAGGATGGCAGAAATCATAGAGTATGCTGTTAAAAAAGGTACTATAGAAAAAGCTGGATCTTGGTATAGTTTTGAGGGCGATAAAATTGGTCAAGGCATAGGAAATGCTTCACAGTTTTTAGTTGATAACCCCAAAGTTCTTGAGAAAGTTGAACAGTCTATCGTTGAAGTTTAGTTAGCTTTAACTTCCTGAATATACTTGTCGATTATT
>Ga0222718_10000436_pt1 | contig 43003 bp, 39 predicted proteins | sample C33_27DmetaG_FD_165045 | JGI IMG/M metagenome (GOLD analysis project Ga0222718, IMG submission 165045) | Estuarine water microbial communities from San Francisco Bay, California, United States - C33_27D | ecosystem: Environmental > Aquatic > Marine > Unclassified | place: USA: California...
GGTTTTTCAAACTCGCCCCGCAGGATTGGATTCCAGTCGGTGGTTGGCGCCATTGCCATCGACGGTAGTCGCGGGGTTCCGGCTGGGCGATCGTTGACGACCTGGTCAGGCCGGAGCATCACTGCGAGCGCCATGGTGGAGCCCATGACCGTTCGTCTCGCGAGCGCCTCGTCGAGAAGCATCCGCCGTGACCTGACCAATCCCCCGACGACCGTTCTCCAGGCGCGACAATCGTGGCGTGAGTGACTCCATCGATGTGGGTACCGAGGTGAACTGGCTCAGTACGGACGATCTCGAGACCGTGCGCGGCCGCGTGCCAATGGTCTACGTAGACGCAGTACCGGTTCGGGTCGATTCGACCGGCGAAGTCACCCACATCGGCCTGCTCCTGCGAGCGATGCCCGACGGCACGATCAGCCGCGCGCTCGTCACCGGCCGGGTCTTGTTCGGTGAGCGAATTCGCCATGCGCTGCTGCGTCATCTCGAGAAGGATCTCGGGCCCATTGCGCTCCCGCGACTTCCGGCCAACCCCACGCCGTTCACGGTGGCTGAATACTTTCCCGATCCGTCCCTGTCGGGCTATCACGACCCGCGACAGCACGCGGTGAGCCTTGCGTATGTGGTTCCTATCGACGGTGAGCCGTCTCCTTCGCCCGATGCACTCGACCTGACGTGGGTGACCCCGAAAGAGGCGATGAGCCCCGAGGTGATTGCGGAGATGACCGGCGGTCACGATCGGCTACTGCGTCTGGCCCTCGGCCACACCGGACAGCTCCCCTAATCGCTCCGCGACTGCGGATAAGGGTCGTCGGCACGGCAGGCTGGGACCATGGAACGTCGCGATCTGCTCATCATCGGCGGAGGCCCTGCAGGAGCCGCAGCAGCAATCCGAGCCGCTCGCGGTGGAGTTTCCGTCCGTCTTTTCGAAAAGGGAGAGAAGGGGCGCGACAAGGTCTGCGGCGACGGACTCACCCCCCGCGCCGTTACAGCCCTTGAGGAGCTCGAGGTCGACCTCTCCGACGCCCATCGCATTGCCGGCCTTCGAATGATCGCAGGGAAGACCCAGCGTGAGTTGCCCTGGCCCGACAACGGTCGATTTGCGACCCACGGTGCCGTCTGGCCGCGACGCCGGCTTGACGAGCGCCTCATCAGCCTTGCGGGCGAGGCCGGCGCCGAACTCGAGTTCAACGCTGACGCGCTCCCGATCGTCGAAGACGGTCGAGTCATCGGGGTCGAGGCCAACGGTCGTCGTTGGCGAAGCGACCTCGTGGTCCTCGCTACCGGGGCGCCTGGCAACGTCGCCCGAATGTTGGGCGCGGAACGCGACCCCAATGAACCCTTCGGTCTCGCCATCCGAACCTACGCAGAGTCACCCCGCCATGCCGACACCCACCTCGAAGCCTGCCTTACCCTCAAGGACGAGCACGGCACCCCGGTACCCGGGTACGGCTGGATGTTTCCGGCCGGTGATGGCACCGTGAATATCGGCGTGGGTGCATTGTCGACGATGAAGGGCTTCAAGAAACTCAACCTCAACAAACTCCAGGCCAGCTACCGCTCGTTGGTAGCAGACTCTTGGAGCTTGGGGCCCGACCTCGAGCGCCCCCGGGCGTGGCGCCTGCCTATGAGCACCCTGAAGCGTCACGGCCCAGGTTGGGTCGCTATTGGTGATGCAGCCGGGCTCGTCAACCCGATGAACGGAGAAGGAATCGACTACGGGCTTGAGTCCGGCATGTTGGCCGCCGATCTCTTTCTTCGCGACCCCGCCACGACCCCCGATGCATACGACCGTCTCATCGGGCAGCGCTTTGATTCATTTCTCCGAACCGGTCGCCGGTTCAGCTTCCTGATCGGCCACCCATGGATCCTGCGAAGTGGACTGCGACTCGCGGTGGGGACCCAAGGCATTGCTGATATCACGTTGCAAGTGATGGGAAATCTAGTCGACGATCAAACCCCAGGCGCTGCGGGCCGCGTGCTTCGTATTGCCGATAAAGCGCTTGCGGCCGCCGATCCGCTCTTGCGGCGCACCCGCGCTGCCGCGTAGGTCGGTGCGAAGCCGACCGAGTTCTCTGCTGAATCCGCACCAGCCGTCACATGCTGTCCGCCTTTAGGGCGTGGGTGCGTCAACCAACCGTCTCGTTAGGACAGCGTCGAGTTCGTCGAGAGACCGCAAGATCATCTCGACCGATTCACCGATCATGAGGTTGACGATCTCGTCGTCGAATCGACGTCGCCAGTCAGTGAACAACCCGATGACCGGGGTGCCTTTTGCGAACGCGTAGCCGATCTCCCATGCCGTGCCATCATCGGTCGTGACCCCGTTGAGATTTGCAACGACGAGATCAGCAGCGTCGATCGCTTCGATGTTGTTTCGATAGATCTGCCCAACGTTCTCTGCGGTCTTTTTTGGGTTGTCGCGATGCGGCAGGAAGGTGGAAGCGCCTGCGTGTGCGATCCGGGCTTCCATGGTCTCGACGAACCACCGTTCACCATCATCGAACAGTGGACCGGCGACGTAGACAAGAAGAGCCATGCAACATCTTGTCGCAGCGGAGATCAATGGAGTAGTTCTGGGTGGCGATGCCTGACGGACCGTCAGGAACTAGCCTGCACGTCATGAGCGACGTCACGCCCGCCGAGGAAGACCTCCCCCTGATCATCTCTGTTGACGATCACGTCATGGAGCCGAAGGACCTCTGGCAGCAGCAACTGCCGCCCTCCAAGCGCGAACGTGGCCCGCGAGTTGTGCAAGAGAAGGTCCGTCTGAAGTTCGAAGGCGGCCACTACGGGTTTGATCGCAACCACCCCGACGGCCACTTGTGCGACCTTTGGCTGTACGACGATCTGGTGATCCCCACGGGGTTTTTGCACGGTCCTGCGGGCGTTCCGCGCGAAGAGCAGCGAAATGTTGCGGCGACCTACGAGGACCTCCGTCCAGGCACGTGGAATCAGACCGATCGTCTCGCCGATATGGACCTCAACCACGTGTCGGCAGCGATCAACTATCCGAACGTGTTTCCGCGGTTCTGTGGGCAGGGATTCCTGGAGCGCGAAGACAAGGAGTTCGCGCTGGAATGTCTTCGCATCTACAACGATTGGATCATCGATGACTGGGGTGGCGGTGCGGGGAAAGGCCGTCTCATCCCTCTGACGCTCGTGCCGTTGTGGGATCCGGTCCTCGCTGCAGCAGAGGTGCGGCGGTGCGCAGCGAAGGGCTCCTACGCCATCGCCTTTTCCGAGAACCCGTCGAAACTCGGGTGTGCAACGATGTATTCCGGCGACTGGGATGTTTTGTGGGACGCTTGCGAAGAGACCGACACAACGGTCTCGATGCACATTGGGTCGTCATCGTCGATGCCCACGACCTCGGTGGACGCGCCGCTTGCAACATCGATGTCGCTGTACGCCCAAAATGCCGAGGGCTCGATGGTCGACTGGGTGTTCTCTGGCACGTTGCAACGCTTCCCGTCCATCAAGATCGCCTATGCCGAGAGTCAGGTCGGCTGGATGCCGTTCCAGATGGAGCGGATGGACTCCGTGTTCAAGGAAGGGCGCGGCGGTGTGGGCGGAACCGGTCCCCTACCGAGTGAAATCGTTCGGGGCCGCGTCTTCGGCTGCATTTTCGACGATCTTGTCGGTCTGAAGCAGCGGGCAGACATCGGAATCGAGCAGATCCTCTTCGAGACCGATTATCCCCACTCCGATGGGACCTTCCCCCATAGCCGGAAGGTCGCTCATTCGATGTTCGCAGCCGTCGGCATGGACGGAGATGAGTGCTACAAGGTGATGCGCGGCAATGCGATCCGGGCGTACGGCCTGCAGAGGTTCGGCATCACCCAGTGATCTGATACCGCTCGGTCGATGACCCTTTGCACGCACCACCGGAGTGCCGCATCACCAATGTCGCAGATCGATCGCAAACTGGTCGATGATCTCCTCACCGTCGACGAGCCACATCCGTTCGTGCTTTGCGACCGTGGGGTCGAGGTGGGCCGGATAGAGCCGGGTTCGGTCACCCACCGACCACGTCGAGGGTTCGTTGCAACGCAACGTGGTGTGCTCGTCACTGCAGAACATGACCTCTCCCTCGAGCCAGGTCGGGTTGCCGTGGTCCATACCGAGCGACTTGAGACCGGCGTTCACGACGAGCCAGCCTTCGGGGTTGATTGACAACACCGAACATTCGAGCGTGAGCGCGAGTCGGAACGGCAGATCGAGTGCGTCGTACTGGGTGTCGCCGAGCAGAAACGTCCCGGCCTGGATCTCGTTGGCCCAGGTATTGGTGTCGAAGGTTCCAGTGCCTCCGGCGGAGACAATTTCGCCACCGACAGCTTCGGCGGCCTCAAGAAGAAGCGCCATGGACCGCTCAACCTTGCGGATGCGACTGGCGCGGTCGTGGACCATCATCAGGTGCCCCTCGTACCCCATCACTCCGCGAACATCGATGCCAGCGGCGCGGGCCCGGTCAGCGAGGCGACCAGCATCACCAGGGACGCAGCCACAGCGAGGCAGGCCAACGTTGACGTCGATCAGAAGCCGACGTACGCCCGCCAGAACTGCCAGGTCGATCGTCTCCTCGCTGTCGACGGCGAGTGTCACCGCAGGCTCGATCGCAGCTACCCGACGGAGTTGGTCGCGGTCGACGATCTCATTTGCGATCAGAAGGTCCTCCCCGAGACCAGCGGCGGCCATGCCTTCGGCCTCACGCACGGTTGCACAGGTGAACGTCCGATGCCCGGCGTCGGCCAGTCGTTGGGCGAGTGCCGTCGACTTGAACGCCTTGACGTGGGGCCGGAGATGACGGCCTGGCAACGTCTCGCTGATCGTTGCGATGTTGTGGTCGAGTGCTGATCGATCGATGACGAGAGACGGAGAGGGCAGATTCACGTCGTCACCGTAGACGCAAGGGTGACGGTGCCTAGAGCTTCGCGAGCGCTGCGGCTGGCTCCACGTACTCGAGTCCTTGAGCCTCAGCCACGTTGCGCTCAGTGAGCATGCCGTTGCAGACGTTGAGTCCGCCGAGGAAGTATGGATCGTTCAGAAGAGCCTCTTGGGCACCGTGTCGGGCGAGGGCCAGCGTGAACGGCAACGTGGCGTTGTTCAGCGCATAGGTGGAGGTCCGAGGTACGCCGCCAGGCATGTTTGCAACGCAATAGTGAACGACGTCGTCGACAACGTAGGTCGGTGCATCGTGGGTGGTCGGTCGGCTCGTTTCGAAACAGCCACCCTGATCGATGGCAACGTCGACCAGCACACTGCCGGGCCTCATGTTCGTGACCATCTCCGCAGTGACGAGCTTCGGAGCGGTCGCTCCCTTGACCAGTACTGCGCCGATCACAAGGTCGGCGTCGAGCACGAGTTCCTCGACAGCCTGCGCAGTGCTGTACACCGTTTGCAACCCCGTCCCGAATCGCCGGGAAAGGCGATCGAGGACGTCAAGGTTGCGGTCGAGAACGGCGACCTCACTGCCGAGGCCAGCTGCCATCTCGATTGCGTTCTCACCGACAACACCACCGCCGATCACGACCGTCTTGGCCGGCGGGACGCCTGGCACGCCTCCGAGGAGGAGGCCCGAACCACCATTGATGGCCTCGAGACAGTGCGCTCCGGCTTGAACCGACATTCGGCCGGCCACCTGCGACATCGGCGCCAGGAGCGGAAGGCCGCCATTTCGATCGGTCACCGTCTCGTAAGCGATGCACGTTGCGCCACTCGAGAGCAGATCTTGTGTCTGTGGTACATCAGGCGCGAGATGAAGGTACGTGAACAAGATCTGGTGTTCGCGCAGCATCGCTCGTTCCTGGGCCTGGGGCTCCTTCACCTTCACGATCATGTCGGCGTCGGCCCACACGGCCTCGGCTGACTCTGCAACCTGGGCACCAGCGGCGATGTAGGCGGTATCGGGCACGCCGATCCCGGCTCCCGCCGTGGATTGCACTGTCACCTGGTGACCTTGGCTGGCGAGCTCACGTACGCCCGCAGGCGTCAATCCGACTCGGCGTTCGGCAACCTTGACCTCTTTGGGAACTCCAACGTGCATAACGAGAATGTAGAAGGTCTTCCATGGCGTTTTTCTCTATTCCTCAGCGCCTGTAGGGTGTTTGACGCGTGATTCATGTGCCTTTGGGCTGTTAGGAGAACGAAGTCCGCGTGCTCAACATCGACCAGACTGACCGCGCCATCCTCGATCTCCTGCAGGCCGACGGCCGAATGACACACGCTGCCCTTGCAGAGCAGATCCATCTCTCCCCTTCTGCCTGCCTGCGTCGTGTGAAACGACTCGAAGGTGCTGGAGTGATCGCTGGGTATCGGGCTGCGCTCAACCTTGATCGTGTCGGCCTCGGAACCACCGTGTTTGTCGAGATCTCTCTCACCAGCCAGCAAGAAGACCATCTCGATGAGTTCGAGGCTGCGGTCATGGAGGTTTCTGAAGTGATCAGTTGCCACCTTATGGCCGGTGATGCGGACTATCTGATCCAGCTGGTGGTTGCCGATGTCGCAGACTACGAACGAGTCCACCGAACGTGGATGGCACGTCTCCCCCACGTGGCGAAATTGAAATCGAGTTTCGCGCTCCGGGGCGTCGTCACCCGCAGGGGCGTGACCCTCACGTCAGAGCCGGCGCGGGAGATACGTCGCGTACACAGCCGTGAGCAACGCTAAACCGGCGAGGAACCCGTAGTAGAGGCGGAAGTCGCCAAGCCACAGCGCGATCGCCCCGAGACCCGGAGCCGCGATCAGTGCTGTCTCTCGCCAGGACGAAAAGACGGTCGTCATCGTGTTTCGCTCTCGCGTTTTCACCGTGCGCATGAACGGCACGTTGCCAACAACGTCGAGCCAGGACGCCCCAAGCGCTCCTGTGAGCCAGAACACGAGCCCGAGCGCTTTGGCGTCGCCGAGCACAGCAAGGGCTCCCATCGAGGCGGCGATGATTGCGAAGCCGGCAATGATCACCGTCCGAGTTGACGTGCGATCGACGACCTTCAGCACGAGAGGGCTCATGAGGAGCAGTGCGGCAGTGGCCGAGACGATCCCACCGGTCATCTTCTCCGGGAGGTCGGCTTCGAGAACATAGAGCGGGCAGTACAGGAATAAGGCCGACCAGAAGATGCCGCGGGTCAGCGTGATGCAGTACGCGATCCGGAGATAGCGCTGCCGGAAATAGCGCGGGATGTTGGCGAACGGCGACGGTGCAATCGACTTCGGGGCTACCAGCACCGGGTTGGGGCCGAGGCGTAACCGCCAGAAGTACGCCATCGTCGCCATCGTTGCTCCGGCCGACACAAGGAATGGCAGCCAGTGGGCGACCTCGGTGTAGAGCGTGATCGCCAACAATGGACCGATCATCCAGGCGATGCCGTTGTGGACCATCCGCCGACCCTCGTTGCGGACGAGATCTCTCTTCCCGATGTAGTCCATGATGAAGAGCGAGATCAAAACGGCAAAGATCGCTGACTGGGTGTTTACCAAGGCAACAGCGATCACCAGGAACGGACTGTCGGTTGCAATAACGATCGCGTTGGCGATCACGGCCCCGGTGAGGGCTGCAGTGATTACCCATCGCCGAGCCAACCGAGTCTCGAGACGCTCGACGTTGAGGGTGGCGAGAAGGGCGAGGCACGAGCCTGCGAAGTAGACGTACGTCACTGCCGACTTCGATCCGAGGCTTGCAAGTACCGACAGCGGCAGCACCGTGACGAGCATCGATCGGCCGAGGCCCTCGAGGCCGCCCAACCGGGCAAGGTCACGTCCTACGTCGTCGCGAACCAGCTGCCGGATCGCATGCGGTCGGTTGGGGAGCACGTGCTAGTCGCCAGGTGCTTTGGCGAGGCCTTCGATCACCTCTGCGGCCGGCAACGCAGCTACTGCGTCGGGCGAACACAGGACTTTGCGATCTCGACCGCCGCCGCCGACGATTACAAGGTTGCGCGTCATAACCCGATGGTCGATCCAGACGGGAAGGTCGGCCGGCAGACCGAACGGGGTGACGCCCCCGATCTGCATGCCTCCCGAACGCGCGATTGTCTCCTCCGCGCTGGCAAAGGATGCTTTGCGAGTGCCGAGCCGCTTTCGGACCACGCCGTTTACATCGAGGCGGGTGGATGCGAGTACCAGGCAGCAGGCCATTGGCCGGTCCCCGGATTTCCCGACGACGAGGATCGCGTTGGCGCTGTCGTCGAGGGAGTACCCATACGCCTCACAAAAAGCCGCCGTGTCAGCGAGGTCAGGGTCGCACGCCACCAGTTCGTAGTCGACGCCCGTCGTGTTGAGGCTTGCGATGACAGGATCCACTCGCTCATTGTTGCACTGGACGTTTGATCAGTGACGGACCCAGAGCCTCGGTCAGGCCACGGCGATCAGGACGGCACCGGTGAGGGCGGCGATGAAGCCAAGCTGTTGGACACGGGTGAGGCGCTCTTTCACCACAATGCTTGCGAGCACTGCGGTAGAGACCGGATAGAGCGACGACAGGACGGCGGCGATCGTCAGCGAACCCGCATCGGCGGCGTACAGGAACAACGCGTTGGAGCTGGTGTCGAAAACTCCGAGCCCGACCAGGAGTCGACGTGATGTCTGATCGTTGGGCACGATTTGCTCGCGACGAGCGACAAAGAAAAGGAGAAGACCTCCTCCGGTCAAGAGGCGAGCACCCACAATTGGCCAGGGCGCAGCTGCAGCATCGGTCTGCTCCAAGATCACGAACATGAAACCGAAACCGGTGCCGGCAATCAACGCTTCGATCACCGTCAGGGGTGGGACACCCTGGCCTCCGGTCCGTTCCCCGCTCACCAAGATCACGGAGATGAGGGCGACCACCACACCCACCCATGCACCGAACGTCAAGGTGTCGTTGCCAATGACTACACCCCAGCTCGCAGGCGCTGCCGCCGACGTGATCGCCGTGAGAGGCGCAACCACCCCCATCGGGCCTCGCGCCAGCCCCCGATAGAGCAACCCGAGTCCGATGAGTCCCACCGCACCAGCGCAAGCACCCCAGGCGAGATCGACGGCGATGAAGTCGTCGGCGAGGATCAACGCAGCGGCGGTGATTCCTGCGAGCCCGACTAGGTGCGACACGGCGAGCACTTGGATCACACGGACTCGGCGACCTGCCAGCCCGCCGAGAAAGTCACCCGCACCGAACAGTGCTGCGGTGAGCACGCTGAGAAAGACAGCCACGAATCGAGGCTAGGCGGGTGGCAGGTGAGGCCATCAACTGGCCTCCGCAGTGCTCGACGCAGCAGAATGCTTCCCCAGGGCGCACGGAGATCGGAGAGAGACATGCAGGGACTCATCTGCGAGGGCACCACCGAGGACAGCGTCCGGCTGTCAAATGAGATCGAACTGGTCGGTGAACTTGCGCCGCGCCAGGTTCGAGTGGAGATCCACGCCGCCGGTGTGTGCGGCAGTGACATGAGCTGTATCCACGGCAAGTACTACATGCCGACTCCCCTCGTGCCGGGCCATGAAGCGGCCGGCAAAGTCGTGGCCGTGGGGTCGGCAGTGACGTACACGCAGGTGGGCGATCACGTTGTTCTGTCGACATTTGGCAACTGTGGGCATTGCTCCGACTGCGAGGCGGGTGACCCAGGCAACTGTGCCGTCGGTATGGGCGGTCTGGCCCAGCCCTATACCGAGGGTGATCAACCGCTCTACAACTTCGCGAACCTTGGTGCCTTCGTGCAGGAGACGATCGTTTCGGAGAACCAGTGCGTCCCGATCCCCAAGGAGATGCCGCTTGCCTCGGCCGCCTTGATTGGCTGCGGAGTGATGACCGGCACGGGCGCAGTGTTCAACCGGGCCCGGGTCGGACTCGGCGACAGCGTGGTCGTCATCGGTGCTGGTGGAGTGGGGTTGAACGTTATCCAGGCGGCAAAACTGGTCGGGGCGAAGCAGATCATCGCCATCGACCGCATCGCTGAAAAGGAAAAGCTCGCAACCGCCTTCGGCGCGACCGACTTCCTCGTTGCCGAGGGGGACGATTTTGATGCAATCGGTGCCGTCAAGGCACTCAGCGGCGGCGGGGTTCACCACGCGTTCGAGGTTGTCGGCCACACCGGACTGCTGGCAGACGCCATCCAGATGACGAGGGCCGGAGGCAACATCTGCGCCGTCGGAGTCCCAGATCTGACAGCGAGCGTCACCTACAACTTTCAATCCTTGCATCAGAACAAGAATCTGATGGGCATTCGCGCCGGCGGCGCTCGTCCTCGCAAGGACTTCCGGACGCTCGCCGACCTGTACATGAAGGGCATGCTGAAACTCGACGAGATGATCAGCAACACAGCGGGTCTCGACGGTCTCATACCAGCCTTCGACGCAATGCGGGCCGGGACCGAGGCTCGCACGGTCCTTCTCCCCCACGGCTAGGGCGCACGGACCTCCGAGAACCGGTCGACGTCGCGTAACGCCGGGAAGTACCGCCACCAGACGGCAACGACGACGATGGTGCCGACAGAGCCGAGCAACATCGCGCCCACCAACCCGAAGGCAGCGGCCGTGAGCCCCGACTCGACCGCCCCAAGCTCGTTCGACGCGCCGATGAACACATTTTCGACAGCGAGGACACGTCCGCGCATCTCTTCTGGTGTTGCAAGTGGAACAAGCGTTGAGCGGATGTAGACCGATATCTGATCGGAACCGGCTGCGATCACCAGCGCGAGGACCGCCACCACGTAGCTGGTGGTCAACGCCACGACGACGTGCATCAGCCCGAAGACGGCGATCACGCCGAGCAGCACCTTGCCGACGTGACGGCGTACGGGCCGCACTGCGAGTCCGAGTGCAACCACAGCTGCACCGGCGCCGACCGCCGCCCGAAGACCCCCAAGACCCACGGCACCCACCCCGAGGCGCTTTTCCGCAATCGCCGGTAGAAGCGCAATGATGCCCCCGAAGAGGACCGCAAACAGATCGAGACTGATTGCGCCGAAAACCACCGGTTGACGTTTGATGAAGCGCAAACCTTCCCGAGCGTCGCGAATGGCCTGCACGCCCCCGCGGGTCGCGAGTTTCCGGGTTGCCAGCTTCGGCATTGATGCCACGATGACGATTGCAAGCCCGTAGGCAACGGCTGCGACGAGATACGGCGCTGCGATGTCGACCACGAACACCCATGCGAGCACCAATGGGCCAGAGATAATACCGGCTTGGAAAGAAACCGATCGAAGAGGAATGACGCGCTCAAGCACATCGGGAGGCGCCATGTCGATCGTGATAGCCCGTGCGGCTGGCGTACCGAGCGAGCGGGTCACTGCGAAAAGCACCATGAGCCCAAAGATCGGGGCGATCGATGTCGGATTGGAGTTGATGTAGGCGAACATGGCGATGGAGACGGCGACGTCACCGCTGAGCCCGATCCCGAACATGAGGCGACGATCAAAGCGGTCAGCGAGCGATCCGGTGAAGGGCGCCAGCAGCGCCATGGGAAGGAACTCTGCTAGGCCGATGAGACCGAGATCGAGCTCGCGACCGGTCATGTCGAACACCTGCTTCCCGACAATCGTCACTGTGCCCACCGTGGCGAACGCATTCAGGAAGTAAGCGCCCAGCAGGACCCGCAGCGCGAGAGGGATCGGCGCTCGCGTCTGTGTATTGGTCACTCGGCGCGCATGACGTCCATCACCTGCTCTTTGAAGCGGTGGACGTGCTCAGGGGTCAGCGGATGACCGAAATCCATTGTGAAGTGGCTGATCTCCTGCTCGTGGAGGTGGCTCAGGTGGTGCAGAAGCGCTTCGCTCTCCGCATCGGTGGTTGGCAGGGCCCGCTCGATCGTCGTCCCGACCTCGATTTCATGCGGATCACGACCCGCTTGATCAGCCGACTCGCGAACGATGTCGAGCCGCATCTTCCAGTCTGCTTCGTCGAGATAGAAGCAGTTCCACTGGTCGGCTTGGCGGCCCACAAGTGGAAGACCGACTTTGGCTCCGAACGCGCCGATGCAGATAGGAGGCACCGGATCAGGCAAGGGAGGTGCACTTGCGTCGTCGATACTGAAATGCTCACCCTGGAACGTGGGGTGGTCCTCAGTCCACATCAGTCGGCAGATTTGGATCAGTTCCTCGAGCTGAGCAAAACGCACCGATGGTTTCGGAAAGTCGTAGCCGTACGCCCCGTATTCGTCAGCCCGCCAACCGGCGCCTACCCCCAGTACGAAGCGGCCGCCTGAGAGCGTCTGCAATGTGGCTGCCATCTTTGCGGTGAGCGCCGGCGGCCGGTAGCCGTGACCGAGTACGTGATGGCAGAGCGTGACGTCGGGGAATCTCGCTCCCAACCACGTGAGCGTGGTCCAAGCCTCGAGGAAGGGATCGGTTCGGGCATCGAATCCATAGAAATGGTCGGCGATCCAGAGGCTGTCGAAGAACGGCAGCGCTTCAGGGAGGATGTGGTCTTGCTGGTAGAGAACGATCGACTGGTGATTGCTGCCTGCGTTGCCGATCACCGGCGAGAGCCAGCCGAACTTCAGTTCATGAGCCATTCCGCGACGCTAGGCGGTGCTGGCCTTGCGTTCCGACTCCTGCGACGATCATGTCGTGTTGGTAATCCGATCCGATGTCCATGCTGCCCATCACTGCCTCGAACTCGACGGCGCTGAGCTGATCCAGAGCTGGGAGTCACCGGCGAGGGCTGAGCACGTCGATGGGGCGATCAGCGCCGCCGAGAACTTTGTGCTCGAGAAACCAGATCCATTCGACCGCTCAGCCGTTGAAGCGGTCCACCACCCCGAGTATGTCGACTTCTTGTCTACGGCATGGCGTCGTTGGACCGCCGAAGGACACCAGGCGCCGAGTGCGATGGCGTTCGGTTGGCCGGCCCGCCGCTTCCGCGACGTACGGCCTCGCAACCTCGAGGCACAACTCGGCTATTACTCGTTTGCAGCCGACTGTTCGATCGGCGCGGGAACCTGGCCGGCTGTAGCCGACAGTGCTGCGATTGCGCAGACCGCAGCCGATCGGGTAGTCGGTGGCGAGCGCGCCGTCTTCGCCCGTTGCCGACCGCCCGGACACCACGCAATGAAGGACCAGTTCGGAGGGTATTGCTATCTGAACAATGCCGCGATTGCTGCGCAGCGGATGCGTAACGCAGGAGTAGGGCGGGTTGCGGTCCTCGACGTCGACTATCACCATGGCAATGGCACACAAGACATCTTTTACGACAGGTCCGACGTAAGCGTTTGCAGCATTCATGCCGACCCCTTCGAGGAGTTCCCCTACTTCCTCGGACACGACGACGAGGTCGGCGCTGACGCGGGGGCTGGTCACAATCTCAATCTCCCGCTACCGCGAGGTACCGATGCGAGGACCTGGTTCGCCACCCTCGAGCACGCAGGAGCGTGGGTCGAATCGCAACGACCCGACGCGCTGGTGGTGTCCCTCGGGCTCGACACGTTCGTTGATGACCCGATCTCACACTTCCAGCTCCGACGAGTCGACTTCGCCACGCTCGGCGTGCGACTCGCGGGCTTCGGGATTCCGACCGTGCTCGTGATGGAAGGTGGATACGCGACCGAGGAGCTCGGCCACAACATGGTCGCCGTCTTGGCTGCGTTCGACGCAGCGGGCTAGGTCAGCATCGACTCCAGCCCGATCGCCCGTGCCAGCGCGGCAACCGTCGAACGCTCACCCGTCACCGAGGCCCGTCCGGCGGCCACGGCATCGGTGAGGCAAAGCCGTTCGGCGACGAGCTCTGCGAGCGTTGTCCGATCAAGCGTCACGAGTGCATCGGCACCGTCACCAGTGGTCGGAACCGCAACCGATCGCCGCAGGTGTAGGCCGATACGCCCATGATCCGCGACATCAAACGCGAGGTGGGCATCAATCCCCTCCGCCAGATCGGGGTCGACCCGGACCCGTAGGGCGGCGATGAGGTCGTTCGGACTGAGGGCGAGCGCAGCGCGGAAACCGAACGTGTGCCGGCGGTGTCTACTCAGATCGATGGAACCTTCGAGCTCGAGCGCACGCGTGAGGGTCCAGTTGCGGACGTTGGCTGAGGTAGTCCGCTGACCGACCGTTCGTAGGGCCGTTGCCAGCCGCTGCCGATCTTCAACGGTCCCGTCGTCGAGGCGAACGAGCCAGCTTGCGAGTTCGATCGCCCACCGGAGGTCGTCCTCGGCCATCGCTCGATCACACGTTTCACGAACGCGCTCAGTGCCCCCGAAGCCAGCGACGAGTCGCTCGGCACGATCGCCTGGAGGTAACGGGAAAAGAGTGGCGGGCTCACCGTCGAACCAGCCCCGCAACCCGGCCTGGATCTGCCGTACGTGATGCTCGGCGAGGCCGTAGTGCATCTGCGTGAAGTACGACGCTGCGTACTCGTCCGGCAGTCGCACCGCCGCCCCGATCTCCGCACTGCTCAGACCACGGTTGATTCCACGGACTGTCTGGTCCCAAAGGAACTGGATGCTGTCGCGGTAGCGAACCGTCTCGAGCGTGATTTGTTCGCGCCCCGAGAGCGGGGGGCCATGTGCGCACACCAGATGCTCGGGCTCGAGTCCGACGATGTGATCGACACCGTCGAGGAGCACTCTCGGGTCTCGGTACTCCTCGCCCCGGATGGGGAAGACGTTGAACAGCGCCGGCCACACGATGTTGTTGATACAGAGCTTCTTCGAGGGGAACCAGATGGTGACGTTGTCATCGGCATCCGACGGTGCAGGCCGGAATTCGACCTCGAGTCCGGCGATGGTTGCGGTCGTTGGTTGACTGATCCGATGATCGGGGGGCAGGAACCCTGCTGTGAATGGCGCGTGCTCCGCGAACCGATAGGCGAGCCCAAGCCCGACGTTGAGCAGCCCGTCGGGCCCGTCAGCGGGAAGGTCGGTCCCGAACTGCTCGATCAGACCTCGCCGAGCAACTGGCCCGACCTCAGTGCCCATGCGGGCCAAGTTCCCCTCGATCCCTTCATGCCCCCATATCGGAAGCGGACCCGGTGAGTCGTCCAGGATTGCGGACGTCCCATTCGTATAGTGGAAGTGGGTGTAGATCACCGCCACGATCGGACGATGGGTGACCGTTCGGAGCTCTGCGATCGCTGCTGCCATCTCCTCTCGACACTCTCCGGTGTCGATTGCGATCACGCCGTCTGGACCCTCGACGAAGATCTGGTTGGAGAGACCGTTGCCAACAAGGCACCAAACCCCCTCGGTGACCGTCCAGAGGCGGCGCTCAAGACGTTCGGTGTGGTCGATCAACGACTGATGAGCAATCTCCCCTTTTGGGCCGATGCCGGTCGAGGTCGCATCGAAAGCGAAACTTTGGGGATTCGTCATGCGTCGCCACCCATCTCGGCCATGGCACCAAGGAACTTCGCGTTCTCCTCCGGCGTACCGATCGTAACCCGCAGCCCCTCTCCTGCGAACGGGCGGGTGACGACACCCCGGCGCTCGAGCTCGACACACACCTCGAGCGTACGTTCGCCGAGATCGAGGTAGACGAAGTTCGCCTGGCTGTCGGGGAGCTTCCAGCCCGCATCCGTAAGGGCGGAGACCACACGGTTCCGTTCGGCAAGGAGCCGGTCGATCGCCGGTTTGTAGGCAGATGCGTTGCGCACTGCGGCGAGCGCCCCAGCCTGTGCGATCGCATTCACTGCGAACGGCACGAGTGTCTTGTCTACCTCGGTCACTACGTCAGGGTGGGCGACGAGGTAACCGGTTCGGACCCCGGCGAGACCGTACGCCTTTGACAGCGTGCGCGTGACAACGAGATTGGCGAACTGCGGGACGAGATCGCGTACCGGGTCACCAAACCCCGGATCGAGAAACTCTCGGTAGGCCTCGTCGACGACCACGATGACGTCGGAGGGTAGACCCGAGACGAATTCGTGGATCTCTGCGGTCGAAACCGCTGTTCCGGTGGGGTTGTTTGGCGTGGCGAGGAGCACGAGCTTGGTGGCAGGGATGACGGCAGCGGCCGCAGCTTCAAGATCGAAGCGATGATCCACAAGGGGTACCTCGACGAAGGTGGCCCCCATCAGCTGGGCGAAAATCGGATACGCCTCGAAGGAACGCCACGGACTGACCACCTCGTCGCCAGCATCGACATAGGTCAAGAACAGCTGTTGGAGCAGGCCTACGGAGCCGCACCCGACCGAGACCTGACGCTCGTCAACCCCGATCCAGTCCCCGATTGCCTCGCGGAGCCCAGTGGCGCGGTGGTCGGCGTACCGGTTGACTCCCTTCGCAGCTTCCTGCATTGCCTCGACGACCTGCGGGATCGGCTCGTACGGGTTCTCGTTCGAGGCGAGCTTGACGGCGCCGCTGATGCCGTGCTCGGCCTCAGCTTGTTCGGCGGCCTTCCCCGGGTGGTAGGCGGGCAGGCCGGTGATGGCGGGACGGACTCGACCGATCGACATGCTGAGAGTATGCACCGGCTAGACAACCCACGTGGATGTCGGGACTGCTGCGGCGCTTCTTCTCTTTGCGGGCGCTGTCGGCGCGTACGGCACAATCATCGGGGCAGGCGGCGGGTTCCTGCTCATTCCTGGGCTCGTGCTGCTGTTCGATCTTGACGGCGCTGCAGCGGTTGGGACTGGCGCAATCACGTTGTTGGTGATCGGGATCTCCGGTGCCTACTCGTACGACCGTAAGGGGCTGGTCGACCGTCGGGCCGCACGATGGTTTGCAAGCGGATCGATGCCGGTCGCCTTGTTCTGCGGCCTCGTCGTCGCCTCCCGAATCGACCGGAACGCATTCGCTGACATTCTCGGGATGGTCTTGCTCGGTCTCGCTGTCTTCGTGCTTTTCATTCCGACGAATCTCGGCGAGCGTGCCGGAGCCACCGTAGGTCAACGCCGCGCACTACCAGTGGCCGGCGTTTTCGTCGGGTTCCTGTCGGGCACATTTGCGGTGGGCGGAGGGCTTGTAACACTGCCAATCCTGGCCCGCCCCCAGCGGTTGGAACCCCACCGGGCCGCAGCGACCACATCGGCCACCGCAATGCTCGGAACGCTTGGCGGCGCACTCGGCCACACGATGGCCGGAAATGTGGTCTGGAGCCGTGCTGGCGTGCTCATCGTGGGAGCGGCGCTGGGATCGTCACTCGGCGCGCAGGTAGCCGGCCGACTACCGGCGAAGGCCGTGCTGGCATTGGTTGCCATCGGTCTGGTCGGTGCAGGGATTCCGCTTCTTGTCGCCGCGTAGTGTTTATCCGCCATCGCAGCGGAAACGCTGTTGCTGGGGTCAACCGTGCACGGACATCGACGAGTTCGGATTGATTTGACGATTTCGGCTGAAGAACCCCACATCGAGGTCAACGCCCGAGTAGCGGCCTTTGACCACGAGTGGGTCCCGCTCGTGGTCATGACCAGCTTCGACCGCCTCGATCAGGTCCGCCATCATCTGCCCGGCCGAGCCGGCGTTCTTGTACTGATTGCCACTCGTGCCGATTGCAACGTAGAAACCGTCGAGATCGGTTCGGTCATAGATCGGGATCCAGTCATCGCTGACGTCGTAGAGGTCGACGATGCCCTTTCGTTCGTGTGGCATTCCAAGACCGGGCAGCCGACGGTTTGCGCGAAGGACTTGGGCTTCGTATTGATCGGGATACAGCGATCGGTCGTACCGATCGGGATCGACGAATTCACGTGGGTCACAGGTGGGGTCACCAGACCCGATCAGGATGTGATTGCCGACCTCGGGCCGGAAATAGATGCCGAGGTCGTCGTCGGCGACCGTGATTCCGACGCGGTCGAAGTCGACGCCGTCCGGAGACGGAACGTGGTGCACCTCGTGACGGAGCGCCTTGGTCTTGATGTTCATGGTGTCGTACACGTCGGCCATCTGGTTGATCAGATAACTGTGCGGTCCAGCGACGTTCACAACGATCGGGGCTTTAGGCGCACGGCCGTCGGCCAACGTGACGCCCGCGACCCGGCCCCCTTCACGGTCGACGGAGGTGACCTCTGCGTTGAACCAGAAGGTCCCACCCCGCAATTCCGCCCCACGCTGAAGGTTGTGGCACGAGAGTTGCGGGTCACTCACATACCCCGCGTCAGGCGTGAAGTAGCCACGCTCGATCACACCGGTCGGATCCTTCCAGAAGGCATCATCGGCCGGCCGCATCGGCGGGCCGAACAGACTGGGGTCGATGTATGGGCACCGCTCCTTGATCGTGGCGGTGTCCCAGACCTCATGAGGGATGCCCATCTCGTCCCACAGCATCTTCACGCGGGCTGCGTGGGTCTCGGCCCCGGCTTGCTGAAAGACAAGTTGACCGGTCATGTGGTACTCGATGAGGCCTAACTCGTCTTCGGCAGCGATGTAGTTGGCCCAATCTTTCCAATAGTGCATACCCTCCCAGGCAAGGTTGATACCTGCGACGCTGGAGTAACTGAAGCGCACGATGGCGCACGAGTTAATCGTCGAACCGGATCCCGCTGAGGGGGCTTTGTCGACGGTAAGCGTCCGATGCCCTCGATCGGCGAGTTCAAGGGCGACAGCGCCGCCGATGACACCCGCGCCGATGATGATTGCGTCGAAGGACGTTTCGCTCATAGGTCGGAAATTAGCGAGAGGCGTCGGAGATGTCGACCGACGGTGCACTCAGGCGCAAAAAGCGAAGATTCCATACCTGACGGACCGTCAGGTATGGTGCAAGTATGCCTGTGTCCCTTGAGGACTTCCCGAAAATCATCAGTGTCGACGATCACGTCGTCGAACCTCCTCACGTCTGGCAGGACCGCTTACCGGAGAAGTACCGAGACGAGGGTCCTCGGATCGTCATCGCTCCCCAGGGCGAAATGACGCTTGTCGACGGCGCGTGGGTCGAGTCCCCCGGAACCGGCGACAAGATGGCTGCCTGGTGGCACTACGAAGATCACCGCTACCAGATCAAGGAGATGATTGCGTGTGCCGGGCGGGATCCGCGAACCGTCACGATGCAGGGCGTGACCTATGACGACATCAGGCCTGGCTGTTACGAGCCGAAAGCGCGCCTCGAAGACATGGACGAAAACCATGTAGAGGCGTCGATCTGCTTCCCCAACTATCCGCGATTCTGCGGTCAGTTGTTCGCCGAACGGAAGAACACTGAGCTCTCAAGGCTGTGCGTCGAGGCCTACAACGACTGGATGGTCGAGGAATGGTGCGGCGACTCCGGCGGACGATTGATCCCGCTGTGCATCGTTCCGCTGTGGGACGTTGCGCTCGCCGCCGCCGAGATCCGTCGTAACGCAGCCCGGGGGGTGAAGGCGGTTGCATGGTCGGAGCTGCCCGCGTGGCTTGGGCTGCCGTCGCTGCACACCGGCTACTGGGACCCGTTCTTCCAGGCCTGTGAAGACACCGGCACCATTGTCACTATGCACATCGGCTCTGGCACCCGGACGGTGCGACCAGCCGATGACTGTCCGACAATCGTCACCGCAGCCATGATCTCGGCGAACTCAGCCGCGTCCATGATCGACTTCTTGTTTTCCGGCGTCCTCCATCGGTACCCCGGCCTGAAACTGATGTACGCAGAGAGCCAGATCGGATGGATTCCGTACTACCTCGAGCGGGCTGACGACAACTACAAGACCCACTTGTGGGCGCAGGGTGAGGAACGCCTCCCTGAGCCGCCTTCGCACTACTACTACCGACAGATATACAGCTGCTTCTTCAAGGACTCCGCCGGGATGAAACTCCTCGACGAGGTCGGCGTCGACAACGTCTTGTTCGAGACCGACTACCCCCACAGCGATGGGACCTTCCCTCACTCGCGCGACGTAGCCCACTCACTGTTCGGCCACCTTGATGCCGACGTCGTACACAAGCTCGCTCGGGGAAACGCCATCAAACTCTTCGATCTGCCCTTCGACTCCTGACGTGTCGACCCTTCTGGTCGTTCACCACTCCCCTGGCACGGCGATGCCAGTGCTGGTTGCGGCTGTCTGTGAGGGAGCGTCGAGCGATGGCCTCGACGAGGTAGTCGTGCATCCGGTTGCGGCGCTCGAACTCACGAGTGCCGATGTGCTCGCAGCCGCCGGGTACATCCTCGCCACTCCAGCGAATCTCGGATACATGTCGGGCGCGCTCAAGCATGCCTTCGACACGACCTACAGCGACGTGCTCGGCCTGACGCGGGGGCGGCCCTTCGGTGTGGTGATCCACGGGGAATCCGACACGGCCGGTGCGTTGGTGGGGGTCGAGAAGGTCACCACGGGGCTGCAATGGCGTCTCGTTGCCGCACCAGTTGAATCAATCGGTGTCGTTGGTGATCTCGAGATTGCGGCTTGTGTCGAATTGGGAGCGGTGGTCGCAGCATCGACCCTCGACCTCTAGGACCGAAGGGCCTGATCGAGATCCGCCCACAGGTCGATGATCGCTTCACAGCCGACACTGAGACGGATCAATCCGGCCGGGAGGTGTTCCTGACCAGGGGTACCGGCCCGTCGCTCCATCGTGGACTCCACGCCGCCGAGGCTCGTGGCATGTCGCACGACCCGAACCGACCTGCACGCTGCGGCGGCGCGGTCAGCATCGAGCGCGTCGAAACTAATCATCGACCCCAGCCCCGGGTAACGAACGGTGCTCACGTCAGGATGGTTGCCGAGATGCGCCGCAAGCTCCTTGGCATTGGACTCGGCCGTATCAACGCGCAGCGCGAGTGTTCGTGCGCCTCGCAACGTCAAGAAAACCTCAAGCGCCCCTGGACTCGCACCGAGCAGGGTTCGCGACGTCCGAAGCCGGTCGACAAGGTGCTGGTCGCGTGTTGCCAGAGATCCGCCGAGGAGATCGCTGTGGCCGCCGATGAATTTCGTGGTCGACTGCATCGTGATGTCGGCACCGAGATCGAGCGGCTGCTGTCGCAGTGGTGTGAGGAAGGTGTTGTCGACTACCAGAATCGACCCGGATTTTCGTTCGGCCCTGCACAACGTCGTGAGGTCGGCGATGCTGAGCAGAGGATTAGTCGGGGACTCCAGCCAGATCAGATCGGCCCCGGTCATTCGTTCTTGCCAGGCAGCCGTGTCGTCCGCTGGTAGCCGATCGAAGCGGATCCGACCCTTCGCCGCCCAGTCCTTGGCCGTCTGTGCCACACCGTGGTAGCAGTCATCGGGGAGGAGGACGTGGGCCCCGGCCTCGAGCTGATCGAATACTGCGGCAACGGCGGCCATACCCGACGCGAACACCAGGCTCTGAGCATGCTCGAGCCCGCCCAGCAGCGTCTCGAGTGCGTCCCATGTCTCGGTCGCATCTGCTCGGCTGTAGATCCGGTCACCTCCGTGTTCAAACGTCGAAGCCGGGGTGATCGGGTGGCTCAGGGGCTGACCTGGTCCGTGGGGACGGCCGCCGGCGATTAGCCAGCTGGCAGGATCGAGTTCTTGCGGTTCTGGTGGCACCCCGCCGAGGGTAGTGGGCACAGCGGCGGGTACCTGCGAGAATCGGCGCCATGTCGCACCGCTGGCGAGCCTCGCCCTTTCCGGTCGGGCCGTCGTCATTCGAAGCCATCTGGGAGGTTCGCCCACCTGCCTCCATCGCGATCATCGATGGCGGCGTTGAGATCACCACACGGGAGCTTCGGGACGAGGTCGACCGCGTTGCTCGTTGTCTGATCGGTGCCGGACTCCGTGAAGGTGGTCGGGTGTTGTGGTTGGTCGGGAACGAGGCAGCGAGCCTCATCAGTCTTCTGGCCACGATTCGGGCCAATGGCGTGTGGGTCGCCGTCGATCGGCGAGCGACCGCCCCGGAGCGCGAAGCCGTTATCGATGACGCGACCCCGACACTCGTTCTTGCGTCATTGCCGGTTGGCGACGCCGCCGTCGACCTTCCACCCTCGGCGGAGCCTGGGAGCATCGGCGCGATCGCGTACACGAGCGGCACGACGGGTCGGCCGAAGGGTGTGGTTCACACGACGCAGCAGTTGCTCTACCCAGCTGCTGCAGCGATGGAGACCGAGGGGCTCGATCACCGCAGTCGGATTGGCACCCCACTGTCGCTGGCAACGCTCAACATCTTGCTTCTAGGGCCACTCACCGCTCTGGCCTGCGGCGGTACGGCGGTGATGTTGCGACGTCCCGACCCGCTCGGATTCGCAGAGGACGTTCAGCGGTATCGGATCACTCGGGCGCTCGTGGTCCCCACAATCGTGCAGGATCTGGCCGACGCTCAAGTTGATCCCGCCGGCCTGCGAAGCCTCGACCGGCTGATCATGGGGGGATCAGGCTTCGATCGTGAACGTGCACTATCTGCACAGGAACAACTTGGAGTTCCTGTCATCGCAAGCTACGGCTTGTCGGAAGCTCCGACTGGCGTCGCCCGCATGACGGTCGGCGATGTAGGCGCTCGTCCGCTCCCCGGGATCGACATCCACGTCGAAGCGGACGGCGAAATCACGCTCGCCCCGGCCGAGACCGGCCCTTGGGCCCGCTGCTGGAGCGGAGCCGTTGCCTACTGGGGGCAGCCTGACCGTGCGTTGTGGCGTAATGGGCGTATCCACACAGGTGATGTCGGGCGCATCGATGACCATGGCCTCCTCCATGTGGAAGGGCGGCGCAGCGACATGATCACTCGCGGTGGGGCAACAATCGCCCCTGCCGAGGTCGAGCGAGTGATCGCGGCAATCGATGGCGTCCAGGACGTTGCGGTGTTCGGAGTCGATGACGAACGGCTCGGACAGCGCGTCGCCGCAGCGATCGTCGGGTCGGTCGACGCGAGCGATGTGCGCGATGCTGTCCGGCGACGCCTCAGTGGCTACAAGGTGCCAGAAACGTGGTTCCTGCTCGAGCAGCTACCACGCAATGCCAACGGCAAAGTCGACAGGCGGGCGTTGCGCAGCCTCGACGGACCCTCACAACGGACGTAGGTCGGTGTCGAGTCCGAAGCGATGGCGACCGATCGGCTCGTAGATCCGTTCCGACACCATGGCGTGCTGAGCGGCGACATGAACATCTCGAAACACTCGCTGGAGTGGAGACCGCTTGTAGACCGCAGCGCCTCCTGCAGTTTTGTAGCACCGGCCCACAGCGGCGACGCTCGACTCGGCCGCGTGGTTCGCAGCAAGGCGCAGCGCAATGCGATTGGCATCACTGACTCGACCCGTTGCGACGACGTCATCCCACGCCGTTCCTACGACATCCGTCACCAGCGCTCGCGCCGCCCGTAGGGAGGCGTCAGCTCTGGCCAGCTCGACTTGCGCCGTCGCCCGCTCGCCGAGCCCGCGCCCGGAACCCTGCGGCACCTTCTCGGCCAACTTCGCAAGCTCTTCCACGGCACGCTCTCCCAGGCCGACCATCACCATCGACACTCCCAGCGCGAGTGCGCCAAATACGGAGAAGCGGTAAAGCGGGGCGTCGATCTCGAGCACTCGCTGGTCGAGGGGAACGATGTGGTCGAGAGGAATCTCGACGTCGTCCACGCGGTAGTCGGTGGAGGCGGTTCCTTGCATGCCAGCGACATCCCAGGTGTCGAGGAGCTCAACGCCGCCGTGGAAGAACGCGAATCCGGTGCGGCTTTTGTTGGCAAGCTCGACAGGTGTACCGGCACCATCGACGTAGCGGACACCACCACCCATCGTCGTAGCGTGGCTCGAGCCGCTTCCCCACGGCCACTGGCCGCTGACTCGAGCAGTCGTCGCGCCGATGATGGCGGTGCCTACCGGCGGCGCGAAACCCCCACAAATCGCCTGAGAATCACCGAACAGCAGTTCACCGGCAGGGCGACTGAGTCGCGACGCCAGCAGCCCGGTCGTATTGGCGATCATCACCGCCCAGCCAGCGCTGCCGCAGCCATGAGCGATACCAGCCATCGCGTCGAGTCCAACCTGGAGATGGGCCTCGCCACCGCCATAACGCGCCGGCACCCAAAGCTTCATCACGCCGTCGGCGACAAGTTGATCGACGACCTGGCGAACAACTGCGCCATCGGCCTCGGTCAACTCGGCGAACTCTGCAGCTACGGCCGCTGCCCTTCCCCAATCAGTCATCTGCTCTCCACACCGCGATCATCCCCGACACGCAACGTTCAGGCCAGTCGGCCATCAGCGCGCCCGGTGGCCGGAGGGTAAGGTCCGCCGCATGGGTGACATGATCGAACTTGGTGGAGATGCACGTGGCTATCTGGCTGTTCCCGACACCGGTGCGGGACCGGGCGTGCTGGTACTTCAGGAGTGGTGGGGCCTCAATCCGCAGATGAAGGGCACTGCTGACCATCTCGCCGACAACGGGTTCGTGGCACTGGCCCCTGATCTGTACCGGGGTGAGCTTGCGGGCCATGACGAGATGGACAAGGCGGGTCAGTTGATGACTACCCTGCCCTCCGATCGCGCCGCCGCTGACATGAGTGTCGCTGTCGACCACCTCCTCGATCTCGATGCCGCGGCGGGCTCGTCAATCGGCGCTCTCGGCTTCTGCATGGGCGGGCTCATGACACTGTTGATCGCTGCGCTCCGTCCCGAGGTCGGCGCTGCCGTTCCGTTCTACGGGTTCCCTACCGGTGACGAGCCCGACTGGACAACGATGCAGGCTGTCGTTCGCGGGCACTTCTGTGAGAACGATGATTTTTTTCCCTCGAGCGCGGCACGGGACCTCGAGCGTCGGCTCCAGACGATGGGAAAGGACGTCCAGATCACCTTCCACAACGAAGGTCACGCGTTCATGAACGAGACCGACCCGTTCGGCATCTACAACGCCGAACTCGCGGCCGAGCTGTGGCCCCAGGTCTTCGCCTTCCTCCACGAACAGCTCTCCTGACACAGCAGGACCGCCGTCCCCGAATCACGATTGTTGGCCTCCCGCCCCCCTCACCGTGTAAGAGCCCGTGGAGTAACTCGCCTCCTCGCGACCCGACGCGTACGCTGATCACCATGACCGACATCCAGGATCAACCGGACCTCGGCGCCTTCGAGCCCGACCAGGAGGGCATCGAACTCGACCGACCCGAGGAGCACGTCGACGTCGCGGCAGAACGCCTCCACCGCAAACAGCGTTTAGCGGCAGGTTTGCGAATTCTTGGTCGCATGCACCTCGCAGAAGGTGTCGCCGGGCATGTGACCGTTCGCGACCCCGAGCACCCCGATCACTTCTGGGTGAATCCCTTTGGCCTCAACTTCAAGCTCATGACGGTGTCGGACCTCATCCTCGTCAGCCACACCGGAGAGGTGGTCGAAGGCGACAAGCCAGTGAATGCGGCGGCCTTTGCGATCCACTCCGAACTCCACAAGGCCCGACCCGACGTCATCGCGGCTGCACACTCCCACGCGATGTACGGCCGCACATTCTCCACCCTTGGTCAACCGCTCAAGATGATCAGCCAAGACACAACGATGTTCTATAACGACGTCGCGCTCTGCGATGCCGGCTCTGGCGCGGTAGTGATCGACACCGACGTCAGTGGCCAAATGGCAGCGGCGCTCGGCGACAAGAAAGCCCTGATCCACCAGAACCACGGCTGCATCACCGCCGGCCAATCAGTCGACTCTGCCATCTGGTGGTTCGTTGCACTCGAGCGAGCCTGCCAGAGCCAGCTGATCGCCATGGCCGCCGGTGAGCCGATTGAGATTCCCGAGCATCTCTGCCAAGAGAGCTACGAAGTGCAAGGCCACGAGCTCGCAGGCTGGTTCAACTTCCAGCCGTGGTGGGACGAGCTCTGTGCCGCAGAGCCTGAGTTTCTCAGCTAGATCAGCTCCGGGTCGTCGCTCCGTCGATCGGCGGAAATCGCGTCGTCGCTGCCGCGACCGTCCAGTCCATGTGGTTGCGAACATACTCCTCGGCCGCGTTGCGGTGCGGCTGGTAGTCCCAGTCGACGCGCCGGCCGGCCGACATGCCGGCGTGCACTGCGCGTCGCCTGCGTTGCGAAGCGAGAACGTCGGCTCGAATGGCATCACTGTCCCACCGTGCTCGGACCTCGGCTGCAAACGCCTCTGAAACCTCGGCGAAATCGGCATGGGCGGCAAGGTTGTGGAGCTCACCAGGGTCGGCTTCGATGTCGAACAGCATCGGCGGGTCGATATCACACTGGACGTACTTCCAACGCCCTCGCCGAATCATGAAGATCGGGTGCGCGGCGCCCTCGCCGCAGTACTCCCCTAGTGCGGTCGCGTCAACGTCGACCGGACGGCCCGCCGCTGCGGGTGCGAGTGAACGGCCGTCAAGATCAGCACCGAGCACAGGCCAGGCCTCAGGAGCTGCCCAGTCGAGCATGGTGGGCAACAAGTCGAGAAGTGAACACGGCTCGGGTGACGTTCCGTTGACGATCCCCGGGCCAGCCATCACCATCGGCACTCGCATCGAGTGCTCGAGTGTGGACATCTTGTACCAAAGGCCTCGCTCGCCGAGCATGTCTCCGTGGTCGGCGGTGAAGACGACGACCGTGTCATCGAGGACCTGCGCCTCACCAAGCGTCTGCACGATCTCACCGATCTTGGAGTCAACGTACGTGGTGTTCGCGTAGTACGCCCGACGGGCATGCTCGACCTGCTCGTCGGTAACCGACACGTCTGCAGCTTCGATCGCAGCGAGAAGGCGTTTCGAGTGAGGATCGGTCGCGATCGGGGATGCCGGCAGGTCAACCTTGATTCCGTCGTAGCGATCCCAGAACTCGGGCCGAGCCACGTAGGGGTCGTGTGGATGAATGAAGCTGATCACCATGGCGAAGGGCGTATCGCCCGATTTGGCGAAGTCGAAGATGCGGCGCTTTGCGACAAAGGCGACCTCTTCGTCGTAATCGAGCTGGAACGTAGTGGCGGCCGTTCCGGCCTCTACCACTGAATCCATGTTGTGATACCACTTGTCGATCCGCTCGTTGGACTCCTCCCAGTTCGGTGTCCACGCGTGATCCGACGGATAGACATCGGTTGTGAGGCGCTCCTCGAACCCGTGTAACTGATCGGGTCCGACGAAGTGCATTTTCCCACTGAGGCACGTGCGGTAGCCGACCTGACGCAGGTAGTGCGCGAAGGTCGGGATCGACGCCGGGAACTCGGCGGCGTTGTCGTAGGCGCCGATTCGAGTGACGAGCTGGCCCGCCATGAAGGCAAAACGTGCGGGGGCGCACAGCGGTGAGTTGGTGTACGCAGCATCGAACCTCATCCCTCGAGCTGCCAGCGCGTCGAGGTGCGGTGTCTGCACGATCGGGTGGCCGTACGTGGACGTGAAGTGAGGCGCGAGCTGATCGGCCATGACTATGACGATGTTTGGGCGAGTCACCACCGGCGGGACGCTACCGCCCCCACGAACGGACGTTCAATGCTGGGTTTCAGAGGCCGAGATGGGCGATGATCTGTGCCACGCAGTCGTCAAGCGGTTTGCGGGTATCCAGCCGGAGCTCGGGGCTCTCCGGTGCCTCATACGGTGCCGAAATTCCGCTGAACTCTGCGATATCACCGACACGAGCCTTTGCGTAGAGACCTTTCACGTCCCGGGCTTCGCACACCTCGATCGGGGTGTCGACGAAGATTTCCGTGAACGCACCCTTCGGATGCAGCGCCCGGACCTGGTCCCGGTCGGCCCGATATGGCGAGATGAAGGCGCTGAGCACCACCATGCCAGCGTCTTGGAACAGCCGACAGACTTCGCCGATGCGGCGGATGTTCTCCGTGCGGTCCTCGGGCGAGAAGCCGAGGTCTCGGTTGAGGCCGAATCGGATGTTGTCACCGTCGAGCACATAACAGGCAACGCCGCGCTCGACCAGCGCCTCTTCGAGCGCGAACGCGAGCGTTGACTTACCGGACCCTGACAGGCCAGTGAACCAAACCGTCTGTGAGCGATGACCGAACGTTCGACGACGAGTGGCGCCGTCGACGCGCCCCTCAGCACGCACGATGTTTTGACTGACAGGCTTGTCAGCCACGAAGCATCCCACGACTCGCAAGTGCGTCGATGATCGCTGCGACACTGTTCTCGACGGTGGTGTGGCTGGCGTCGAGGCGCAGGTCGTAGGTCTCGTCACGGTCGTACGTGTAGTCGACGCCGGGGAAGTCGAGCACCTCTCCGGCATCGGCGCGGTCGTAGAGACCACTGGTATCTCGACGTCGGCAGGTCTCGATGGGAGTGTCGACGAAAACCTCGAGATAGCGATCGTCGCCGACAAGGTCTCGAACCCGGCCACGCACTTCTGCATCGGGAGCCACGAACGCGCCGATCGCGATGACACCTTGGTTGTTCAACAGGCGAGCAATCTCGGCGGCGCGGCGGAGATTCTCGGAGCGATCACCTGCGGTAAAGCCGAGATCTCGGCTGATTCCCATTCGGATATTTTCACCGTCGAGCCGGACCGCCACCTTCCCACGATCGAACAGCTCGCGCTCGAGCGCAGTGGCGATGGTCGACTTGCCGGCGGCAGTGAGACCGGTGAGCAGGACAGTGCACGGCTTCTGCCCGAACCGTACAGCCCGCTCGGCGGCAGCGATCTCCGAAGCCTGAGCTTGCAAACCGTCTTCGGGGGCACGGTCCCACGATGACCCCACGCCGGTGATCATGCCGGCCGCAACGGTGGCGTTGCTCAGGCGATCAACCAGGATGAAGGCGCCGGTGACCCGGTTGTGGGCGTACGTGTCGAAGAGGAGCTCGCGATCGCTCCGTACCTGCACCGATGCGATGTCGTTCAGGTCGAGCTGACTCGACGAATGCTGTTCGAGTGTGTTGACGTCGACTCGGTGATGGATCATCGTGACGGTCGCGTTCGACAGGCCGGTGGCGTTCTGCAGCAGATACTGCCGGCCGGGCTTCAGTGACTCGTCGGTCATCCACACGAGCATGGCGTCGATGTCGTGGGCCCGAAGTGGCTCCGAGCCCGGCCCAACGAGGACGTCACCGCGGCTTACGTCGATTTCGTCGCGAAGCGTCAACGTCACTGCGCGTCCTGGTCCGGCGATGTCGAGATCGCCATCCATGGTCACGATTCGAGCAACGCTCGACGACACACCCGAGGGGAGACTCACGACTCGATCACCGGGCCGCACGACACCGGACGCAATCGTGCCTGCGAAACCCCGAAAATCGAGATCAGGTCGGGTGACCATCTGAACCGGGAGCCGGAAGACGTCAATGTCGATGCCAGCCTCGACATCAACTGTCTCGAGGTGCTCCATCATCGTCGGGCCGTCGTACCAGGCGAGGTTCTTGCTCGTGTCGACGACGTTGTCGCCGAGCAGAGCAGACATCGGCAAGAAGACAGGATCAGTGAGATCGAGCCGCTTTGCGAACTCGAGATACTCCTCGCGGATCTCCTCGAAACGCTTCTGCGACCACTCGACTAGGTCCATCTTGTTGATCGCAACGGCAACATTACGGATCCCCAAGAGGTTCGCAATGAAGCTGTGTCGCTTCGTCTGGGTGATCACGCCATGGCGGGCATCGACCAAGATGATTGCAAGCTGACAGGTCGACGCGCCGGTGACCATGTTGCGGGTGTACTGCTCGTGGCCCGGCGTGTCGGCGATGATGAATTTGCGCTTCGCCGTCGAGAAATAGCGGTATGCGACGTCGATCGTGATGCCCTGCTCGCGCTCGGCCTTGAGTCCGTCGGTCAAGAGGGCGAGATCGACCTGGTCACCGGCGCTGCCGTGCGTAGTGGAGTCGGCCTCAAGGCTGGCGAGGGTGTCCTCGTAGATCATCTTCGAGTCGTGCAACAACCGACCGATGAGGGTGGATTTGCCGTCGTCGACAGATCCGCAGGTGAGGAACCGGAGCAGATCCTTGCGTTCGTGTTCGGCCAAATAGGCATCGATGTCGGTCGCAATGAGGTCAGACTGGTGGCTCACTAGAAGTAGCCCTCCCGCTTCTTCTCCTCCATCGATCCGGACTGGTCGTAATCGATCACACGGCCTTCTCGTTCGGAGCGGGTGGCGAGGAGCATCTCCTGGATGATCTCGGGAAGCGTCGTGGCGGTGGACTCAACGCCGCCGGAAAGCGGGTAGCAGCCAAGGGTTCGGAAGCGCACCCACTTTTCTTCCGGCGCTTCGCCCGGCTCGAAGACGAAGCGGTCGTCGTCAACCATGATCGTGACGCCGTTGCGGGTAACCACAGGACGAGGCGCAGAGAAGTAGAGCGGCACAATCTCGATGTTCTCGAGGTGGATGTATTGCCAGACGTCGAGCTCGGTCCAGTTCGAGATCGGGAACACACGGATGCTCTCACCCTTGTTGACCCGACCGTTGTAGAGATTCCAGAGTTCCGGACGCTGGTTCTTGGGGTCCCAGCGATGGAACTTGTCTCGGAAGCTGAAGACCCGCTCTTTGGCCCGCGACTTCTCCTCATCTCGACGAGCCCCACCGAACGCAGCGTCGTAGCCGCCCGCGTCGAGGGCCTGCTTCAGTGCTTGGGTCTTCATGATGTCGGTGTAGTTTTTGGACCCGTGGTCGAACGGGTTGATGCCTTGATCGAGGCCCTCCTGGTTGGTCCAAGAAATGAGGTCGAGCCCCAAGTCGGCGACAATGCGGTCACGGAACTCGATCATCTCGCGGAACTTCCAGGTGGTGTTCACGTGCACCAGCGGGAACGGCAGCGGCCCGGGGTAGAACGCCTTACGGGCGAGATGCAGCAGGACCGAGGAGTCCTTGCCGATCGAGTACAGCATGACGGGGCGCTCGAACTGAGCGACCACCTCGCGCATGACGTGGATCGCCTCGGCTTCCAACTGCTTCAAGTGGGTAAGCCGCAGTTCGTCTGGGAGTACAGCAGTAGGCATAAGGGATCCTCAAGAGGCTATTGCTTCGTCGCAGCTGGGGCACCGCCTCTCGTCGTCGACGCCCCGAGACGAGAAGTTTGTTTCAGTGCCAGGCTACGCGGGCGAGCGTGAGAGTCGAGCAGTAATAGACGTCACGCTCAAGGCCCGCGGTCAAAAACATGCCGTTGGCGATCCGACTGCCCGTGTCCACTCGATCGAGCAACTCGCCGGTCTCGACGTCGACGACGACGAGCCAGTCCACACCGTCGCAGAAGTCGTTGGTCACCAGTTCCCCGGAGTCCGGGAATACGACTGGCTGCATGCTCGGCCGAACGTCAAGCTGCCAGCGGACCTCCATCTCGTCGATCGCCACACCGGCCAGACCGCCGTTCACTGAATCCCAGGCAATCGCGATCCTGCGCTCCGGCACGACAACCGGCGGCGCAATGATGCCGCCGCCCGGCGTCCCAAACGGCGCGACCTCCCGAACCTTCCCATCGGCGCCGGCGCGAAGAAGGCGCTGTGGGCCACGCCACGGAACGGGTTGGCGCCATGACAAAAAGGGCGGGTCGTCGAAGCGCCCGTTCGGAAAAGTCGTATGGATATGCCGCACGCTGGGTACGTCGCCGTTGTCCATTACCCAAACCGCGTCGCCCGACAGGCAGGCATCCCAGGCCAGCCCTTGCTCACTCGCAGGCGTCCGGTACCGGGGCTGAAAATCATCGAGGACGAGGCCGGCGGGCTCGACGCGAAGCCGCAGCAGATGCTCTGTTCCGGGAACATAGACATGCTCAACGCCGAAGGGGTCAACATCAGCGGCAATGCGACCCATCGACTCTTCCGGGAGGACAATCGGGTCGCCGACCGGCTCAAGCGTCTCAGGATCAAAGCGACTCACCGTGGTAGGGCCCTGTCCTTCGAGGCGCAGATCCTTGGTAACAAGCGTTCCGTCGGACAGCGCCAAAAGTCCGTTGTGGCTGCAATCGACGAGCGCCCGCTCGCTTTCGATGTGCAGGTCGATGGGGTCGAGCCGATGCAGGTAGGAGCCGTTCACGGAGTACACGCACCCGTTGCGATGCACGAGGATCGCCCCACACCACACGTGATCACCGCAGGGAAGGGCAGGAGAGACGGCCAGCGCCTCGAGCGTGACCGGGTCGAAGCGCTCGACCCAGCCGTGGGGCGGTGGGCCGGTGAAGGCGGGCATTGTCCCGCCGACGTACCACTCCCCTGGCTCGCGGGTCACGACCATGACGTCCCAGCGCCCGGTCGATCGCGTCGTCACCGCTGCCGTGCCGGATCTCGCGTCGAGTCGGCCGACGGCGGCCTTCTGGCGCCGATTGCCACCACATTCGGCCGGCCAATGGGATGGCCAATACCCCCCGCACGGGCGCGGACGGTCAAGCAGGAACGCGAAGTCGGCCACGGCCATTGGCGGAGCCTAGGCGCGTCTCCAGCCGAGGCTGTTACCGTCCTGTGCCGTGAAGTTGGCGATCCTGTCCCGAGCCCCGCGGTCCTACAGCACACAGCGTCTCGTGACTGCAGCTACCGAACGCGGCCATGAGGCGCGCGTGCTCGACACGCTGCGTTTCAGTATCGATCTCTCCGGTCAAGAGCCCGATCTCCAGTATCGAGGTCGCCCGCTTGACGACTTCGACGCCGTGCTCCCACGCATTGGCGCCTCCATCACGTTCTTCGGACTGGCTGTCGTCCGGCAGTTCGAACAGATGGACGTCTACACCCCGAGTCCGTCAAACGGAATTGCCAACTCGCGCGACAAGTTGCGGGCGATCCAGATTCTCAGCCGCCATGACGTCTCGATCCCTGCGACCACCTTCGTCCGCGATCGCGCCGATGTACTACCGGCGATCGAGCGCGTCGGTGGTGCACCAGTGGTCATCAAGCTACTCGAGGGCACCCAAGGAATCGGCGTCATTCTCGCTCCCGACACAAAGGTCGCTGAGGCGGTTATCGAGACGCTGCAGAGCGCACGTCAGAACGTCCTGATCCAGCGCTTCGTCGCAGAGTCGAAGGGACGTGACGTGCGTGCGCTCGTCATCGGGGATCGAGTCGTCGCAGCCATGCGGCGCGTCGCAAAGGGCGACGAATTCCGATCGAATGTCCATCGCGGTGGAACGGTCGAGGCCGTCGAACTCGAACCGGAATTTCAACGCGTCGCAGTCCAGGCTGCGCAGATCATGGGGTTGCGAGTTGCTGGTGTCGACATGCTCGAAGGTGCCGACGGCCCGGTCGTGATAGAGGTCAACTCTTCGCCCGGGTTCGAAGGGATTGAACGCGCCACCGAGCTCGATATCGCCGGTGCAATCGTCGACTATGTCGCATCCCAGGTCGCTTTCCCCGAGCTTGACATCCGCCAACGCCTCACGGTCAGCGCCGGCTACGGCGTGGTCGAGCTCGCGATCAACGAGGGCGCAGCGCTCGTCGCAGCGGGAACCACGATCGGAGAACTGCGCGAGATGGACATCGCCGTTCTCACATTGCATCGAGGCACCACCGTGATCCCCAATCCCCGCGGCGAGCGGGTGATTGAGGTGGATGATCGCCTGCTGTGTTTCGGCAATCTTGAGGCGATGCGTCGCCTCGTGCCGGGGCGGCGCCGGCGCAGCCAACTTCGGCTCCAACCGCTGCCCGACGCTGCGATCGACGACGCCTGATGGCGACCCGGCCGCCGTTCCCCATCGGTGAGATCGAAGCCCCTGTCGGCCGCCGAACACAGACCGAGCTCCCGATCGCCCGGTTGATGTCAGGGACTCCGGTCGCTCTTCCGGTGGTGGTGCTCCACGGGGCGGGCGATGGGCCAACGGTATGGATCAATGCGGCGACTCACGGCGACGAGATCATCGGGGTGGAGATCATTCGCCGCGTCCTGGCGCTGGTGCACGCGGGTTCGCTTGCCGGAACGCTCATCACTGTGCCAATTGTGAACGTGCACGGTTTCAATACCGGGGATCGCTATCTGCCCGACCGCCGTGATCTGAATCGATCCTTCCCTGGTTCGGCACGCGGCTCGCTCGCTTCCCGAATCGCTCACTTGATGATGAAGGAGGTGGTGAGCCGGTGCGAGGTGGGCGTTGACCTGCACAGTGGATCGGATCATCGGGCCAATCTTGCGCAGATTCGCGGGGATCTCTCCGACGCGCGCACCCTCGAGCTCGCGACGTGCTTTGGTGCCCCCATAATCATCGACTCGCGGGTTCGTGACGGTTCGCTACGGGGTGCGGCCACCGAAGCGGGAGCGACCTGCCTGGTATTCGAGGGAGGTGAGGCTTACCGGTTCGATGAAGGATCGGTCCAGACGGCTGTCGACGGCATCCTCCGTGTCCTCCATCGACTTGGCATGACCGAGGAGCTCGCACCACGAGCGAGTCCAGCTCGTCTCGCCACCTCGGCTCGATGGATCCGGGCATCCAAAAGCGGCATCGTCGACTGTCGACTCTCTCTCGGTGCTGAGGTTGCGAAAGGTGAGCAGATGGGTGTGCTGCGCGATCCGTTTGGTAAGCAGCTCGGTCGCCTCAGAGCTCCCACTGACGGCATCCTCGTCGGAAAGCTCCTCCATCCCCTCGTCAATCGAGGTGATGCCGTTCTCAACGTCGCCGCCATCGGGTGACGGATTCGGTCAACCCTTTCCCCGGTTGCGATACTGGACACATGGATCGGAGCGCTCTGCGAGCGAAATACCGCGAGGAACGTGACAAGCGGCTTCGCCCTGATGGCAACGACCAGTACATCGAGCCCACGGGTGCGTTTGCGCATTTCCTCGACGACCCATACGTGCCGAACACAGCGCGCGCCGCAATCCACGAAGACGTCGAGTTCGCCTTCATCGGTGGCGGATTTGCCGGGCTCGTCGTCGGTGCGGCGCTCAAACGCGCAGGGATCGATGACGTCTGCATTATCGAAAAGGGAGGCGACTTCGGGGGAACGTGGTACTGGAACCGGTATCCGGGCGCAATGTGCGATACGGCTGCGTTCGTCTATATGCCCCTTCTCGAGGAGACCGGGCATATGCCCACCGAGAAGTACGCGAAAGCACCGGAGATTCTCGAGCACTGCCGACGGATTGCCAAACATTTCGACCTCTACGACAACGCGATGCTCTCGACCATGGTGACCAACCTCGAATGGGATGGATCGTGTAGCCGCTGGATCATCCGGACCGATCGCGGTGACGAAATCCGTGCTCGACACGTCGGTATGGGAACTGGTCCCCTCCACCGGCCGAAGCTGCCCGGCATCCCGGGGCTCGACCGCTTCAACGGCCACGCCTGGCATACGAGCCGCTGGGACTACGATTACACCGGCGGGGACCCGGCCGGCGCACCGATGACGGGGCTCAACAACAAACGCGTCGGCATCATCGGTACCGGTGCCACTGCGGTGCAATGCATCCCGCATCTGGCACAACACGCTGGCGAGTTGTTCGTATTCCAGCGAACACCGTCATCCATCGACGTCCGGAATAATCACCCAATCGATCCTGCGTGGTTCGCCACGCTGGAGCCGGGTTGGCAGCAGAAATGGCTCGAGAACTTCACGATCCTTCAGACCGGTGGCTGGGCCGAAGAAGATCTCGTGCAGGACGGGTGGACCGATATCACCCAGCGGATCCTCAAGAAGTTCACCGAGATGGACGTCGGCGAGCGAACGATCGAGACCTGGCTGGCAGCATTCCAGGAATCCGACGACGAGAAGATGGAAGAAATCCGAGCTCGCTGTGACGACATCGTCAACGACCCGGTAACGGCTGACGCACTGAAACCTTGGTACCGGCAACTGTGTAAGCGCCCCTGTTTTCATGACGAGTATCTGCTTGCCTACAACAACCCGAACGTCACCCTCGTCGACACCGACGGCAAGGGCGTACGCGAGGTCGACGAGACCGGGGTCTGGGTGGGCGACCGGCACGTTGAGCTCGACTGCATCGTCTTCGCCTCTGGTTTCGAAGTCGGGACGAGCTATGCACGACGCTCCGGTTACGAAACGACAGGCCGCAACGGCGTCACGCTCTCCGAACGATGGGACCCGGGGATGGTCTCAAAACACGGCATGCACGTGCACGGATTCCCGAATCTCTACGTCGTGAGTCCGATGCAAGCGGCGAACCTCATCTCGAACATTCCCCACAACCTGGTCGAGGCCGCGAACACGCTCGCCGCGATCATCCGGCACGCGAGCGAGATCGATGCGACCGAAATCGAGGTTACCGAAGCTGCTGAGAATCAGTGGATGGATCTTTTGCGCTCAAATCCTCGCCGTTTCGGCGCCGACCCAGAATGCACACCGGGGTACTACAACAACGAAGGCAAGGTCGACGAGATCGGTGACGGGCTCGCAGGCGTTGGCTACCCCGATGGTGCTTGGGCCTACTTTCAGTACATCAAGGCCTGGCGGGAAGCCGGTGACTTCGACGGCCTCGAGTTCCGCTAATTCGGGAACCACCACCGTGGAGCCTCACGTCGACACCGTCTTGCCGCAGGCGCCGATCAGCCGTCAGCTTCGATCATCCGCCCCTCGGCTGGTCGCACAGGGCCGGCAACCCCCCGTCTTTGCTGAGTCTGATGATCCGGCGAGGCTCGTACCGATCGTCACCGAGCCGATAAGGATCACGATCGCGGTCGCAGGCGACCCTGCCCGCGCAAACGCATACGTGTTCTCCCACGATGGCCCGCACGGAGGCGTCACTGCGAAGCCGATCCGGTTCGTTCCGCTCGGCGAGCGAAACGGCGGGTGCCCGTGAACGACCTGCAACGCACGCTGACCTTTCGTGATGCAGTTGTCATTGGCGCTGGATCGATGATGGGGGCCGGGGTCTTCACCGCATGGGCACCAGCCGCCACGGCGGCAGGCGATGGGCTCCTCATCGGCCTAGCCATCGCCGCTGTCGTCGCCTTCTGCAATGCAACATCGTCGGCGCAGCTCGCTGCCATCTACCCGGAGTCGGGAGGCACGTACGTGTACGGGCGCCGTCAACTTGGTGCCGGCTGGGGCCACGCTGCAGGCTGGGGGTTCGTCGTCGGCAAGACCGCGTCGTGTGCCGCGATGGCACTAGCGGTCGGCGCCTACGTCGCTCCCGACAGCGCGCGCATCGTATCGCTTGCGACAGTTGCGCTGGTCACTGCCGTGAACATCGGAGGACTGTCGCGCACGGTGGCTGTGACCCGCGGACTCTTGGCGGTGTCGCTGGGGTCCCTGACGGTCGTGGTTGTCCTGGGTTGGACGAAAGCCAATGCGAGCGCCGGAGAAATCGAGCTCAGCGAAACCAGCCTCACAGGCGTCCTGCAGAGTGCCGGCTTCCTGTTCTTCGCCTTTGCCGGCTACGCCCGAGTCGCCACTCTTGGAGAGGAGGTGGTCGAACCCGAGCGAACCATCCCTCGAGCGATTCCGGCAGCTTTGGGGGGCGTCTTGTTGGTCTACGCCATTGTTGCGATCACGCTTCTCGGCGTGATCCCGAGCAGGGAGGTCGGAGGTGTAGACGCCCCGCTCCGGCTCGTGGTCGAGGCGGCTGATTCATCGTTGGGCCCGCTCGTTCAGGTCGGAGCATCTATCGCTGCGCTGGGAGTCCTGCTCAACCTGATCCCGGGCGTTTCGCGCACCATGCTTGCGATGGCACGAAACCGGGAGCTTCCCGACTGGCTCGCTCACGTCGATACAAAACGGGCACTTCCAATTCGGGCCGAGCTGTCCGTTGCGTTGTCGGTCATGGTCTTGGTGTTGCTGCTCGATGTGCGAGACGCAATTGCCGTCAGTGGCGTTGCGGTGCTGCTCTACTACGCCATCACGAACGTTGCGGCGCTCACGCTGACTCCTGTGCAGCGTCGGTTTCCGAAGCCGTTAGCACTTGCAGGTCTCGTGGGTTGTGTCGTCTTGATCGTTGCGCTTCCTACGGGCGCGCTTTTCGGTGGTGGTTGTGTGGTTCTCGCCGGAATCGTTGCGCGATGGCTCACGCTTGCCTTCCATGCCCGATCCCTCACCTGAGCTGCCGTTCTGTTGGAGACCGAAGGTTACGAGAGCGGCTGGTGGTCGCGCCCTCGCTTGCCATGAAGGCATTCGAGCCCAACCGTATGAGACACGTGATCAAACCGACCGGGTATCGGGGCCGCGGGTATCGCTCAACGAAAACCGTTGGGTTCGACGATCTGCTCACCATCGAGCTCGACGCAAAACGACCGATCGGCAAGATCAATTTCAGCCTTCAACGTTCCCGCCCGCGACTCCCAACCGAGCCACAGGGTGCTGTCCCATGCTTTGCACGTGAACGCACCCTGGAACACGGCATCGTGTTGGGCCCGCCACCGGATGAGTGCGAGGCTGGCTCGCACCACTGGCTTACCGAGGGCAATCCGTCGGCTCTCCGCGTCGTAGTAGGGCCGGTTGAGATCTCGGCCAACCCCTGTGTTGGCAAGCAGGGCAACCTGATTAGGAGCCGCCAACAAGCCGGCGTAATACACCTGGGGAATGCCTGGCACGAGTAGCTGGATCAAGCGGGCGAGGAAGTGGGCGTCGTCATCTCGCCCGACGGCGTCGTAGAACGTGCAGTTGATCTGGTAGCTGTCGAGATTCATGGCAGCCGAACCGCTCGCCTTGACCGACGTGCCGCCGCTTGCCGTGTGGATTGACGCAACGAGCCGATCGACTTGGGTCGCCGTCAGGAGACCTGGCTCGTTGCCCTCCGGTGCGACGTCGACCATCCCGATGCCGTCGTGCGTATCAAGCACGGTGACGGAGTTTCGCGGAGCAATTTCGAGCCACCGGCCAAGCGGGGCCGCATCACCAAACAACAGGCCGTAGAGAACGAGGGGCGGGAGTGCGAAGTCGTATATCCGGTCGACCTGGCCCGCAACGTCGAGCTGGAAGCGATGGTGGGAATGGATTTCGACCAGAACGTCCATACCCCGCTGTCGCGTGGCGCCGGTGATGCGTTTGATGAAGTCAAAGCACTCGGGAATCATGAAGCTGGTCGTTCCCGGCTTCTTGATGGCGTAGCCGATCGCGTCGAGGCGAACGAGGTCGATGCCGGCCTCGCGGAAGCGATCGAGCACTGTCATCAGATACGCCCATGCACTCGGGTGGTTGACATCCAGATCAATCTGCTTACTGGTGAATGTCGTCCAGATCTCTCGGGGCTCACCGGCTATCTCGTAGGTGGTGAACGGTGGCCATGGACGGGGGCGATAGATCTGATCGAGTTCTTCTTGGGACGCGCCGTCCGGGAAAACTCGGTCACGGGTCAGAAACATGCCGTCGAACTTCGACGCGGCGCCTTGTGCAATCCAGTCTTGGAACTGGCTGGAGTCACTCGAAATGTGATTGACGATGAGATCGGCCATGAGCCGGTGACCGGCAGCGATTCGGGCAACGTCGTTCCAGTTGCCGAGACGAGGGTCCACTGCCGTGTGGTCCGCAGGATCGAACCCGGCGTCAGAGCCGTCGATCGGTGGATAAAACGGCAGCAGGTGGACGCCGGAGAAAACACCTTCCAACTCAGAATGCAGGACTTCTTCAAGCGTTCCGAGGTCGCCGGCGAGTCGGTCGACATAGGCGATGAGCTGTGGTTCCGTCGACACGATGAGCGGACTGTACGACACCTGGACTGGCCGGGCGTGAACGTCAAGACGGGGGTGGATCGATTGGTGTGATGACGGACTCAAAAGGATCACTGCGACCGATCTGACGCAGTGACCAGAGCGCGCCAGCGACCGCGAGCGGCAAGGTCGCCACGTGGGCGATAACCCAGAGTTGGGAGGCGATCGCTCCGATCTGGAAGCGGGCGGTCACGATGAATTCGAGCTCACCGGCAAAAAGCTGCGTATACCCCTCGCCTGCCTCCTTCAGGGTCCGCCCCTGCAGCTTGACGACGTTGTATCGGATCGCTGAGCCGCTTATGTGGCCAGCCACAATCAGCACGAAGGCCAGGACGCTGAAGCGCACGAGGCGGAACGACACCTTGTAGACAAACCATGCGCTACCGAACAGGACCAGCACGAAGGCCGCGTCAGCGAAGAGCCCATGCCACTCCGCCCAACCTTCGGATGGAACGCTGGATGGTTGGACTCCTTGGCCCTCGACGAAGTTGAACCAATTGGGGTCGGGTTCGTGGGTAAAAAACGTCCCGAGGCCGGTGACGAGCAACCCGAGTGTGACGCCCAGCGAAACCTTTGCGAGGAGGTGAACCCGTCCTTGCTGGCCAGTGTCGAGTGTCGAGCGAACGACTGTTTCGACCGAACGGGGCAGGGAACGGATCAGAGTGCGGCGTCCCGTATTGCGCCCCGACGCTGAAACCAGTCACCTACCTGGTTGAGCGACAGGACGGTAACGCTCAGCATCAACGCTGGCCAAAAGACTTGGGCAAAGTTGAGCTTGATGTCACGTCGTGCCTGATTGATCATATTTCCCCAGGTTGCCTGGGGCAGCTGAACGCTGAGGCCAAGAAACGACAACGATCCTTCGACCACGACGACGAAGGCGGCAGCGACCATCGCATACGAGAGCAGGACGGGCAGTACGTTCGGAATCACTTCCCGAAACAAGATGGTTTGCGGCTTGGTCCCGATTGCGCGAGCGGCAGCGACGAATTCTCGGTTCGAGATCGCAAGGCTGCTCGCCCGGGCGACACGGGTATACGACGGAATAGACAAAAATCCGATCACCAGGCTGATCAGGGTCAGGCTGCGAACCTGGAATATCGAGACGAGCGCAAGCAACAGGATCAGGGCGGGGAAAGCCAAGATCACATCGATCCCGGCCATCACGACCGCCTCCGTGCGCCCACGCACGAATCCGACTAGTGAGCCCAAGAACCCGCCTACGATGACGCCGAAAGACGCGGCCACCACTGCCACGATGAGGCTTACCCAACCTCCGTGCACAAGGCGTGCAAACGTATCGCGGGCGATTGCATCGGTCCCGAGCCAGTGATCAGCGGACGGGCTCTCCAACGGTTTTCCGTCGCCGAATTCCCCTGTGGCACCGTTGAAGTTGTTGGTCTGCAGGTTTGGGTCCTGCAATGGAAGTGCACCGTCGAAAACTGCAACATCGAGCTTGGCGTAAATCGCGCCACCGACAATGAGGATCAGCCAGATCGAGGAGATCTTCACCAACCAGGGCATCTCGGAGAAAACCTCTCGCACGGATGCACGCTCCGGCTTTCCTGAGCCTCCTTCGGAGCCGACCGACGTCGAGACTGGCGAGAGTCGCTCACGCGGGTAATCAGGTGAATCCGATGTGTTGTCCATGAATCAGCTTCTCCGAATTCGCGGATCAATGACTGCGTACAGGAGGTCGACAACGGTATTGATCACGACATACACCACCGCCACAAACACCGTGATGCCTTGGATCACGAGGATGTCACGTTGATTGATGGCATTGATCAGCCGGAAGCCAAGCCCGGGAATCGCAAAGAGGGTCTCGATGACGACGGTACCGCCGAGGAGTGCTCCAAAGTTGATGCCCACGATCGTCATCATGCTCATTGAGCTGGGTCGCAACGCATGCCTGACCAGGATGTACCCGTCGCTCAATCCTTTGGCCCGGGCCGACAAGATGTAGTTCTCCTTCAGGGTGGCGATCATGTCGGCGCGAATGAGGCGCGAGAAGATCGCCATCTGGGTTGACGCAAGCGCCGTAGCTGGCAGGATCGAGGTTTTGAAGTTGTCGACCACGCCGTTACTGAATCTGTTCCAGTTCGATGCAGGGAGCCACCCCAACTGCACCGAGAAGAAATAGATCAGGAAGATACCGGTAATGAAATTCGGCACCGACAAAGCGACCTGCACCGCTGCGGAGGTGGCGGAGTCCTGCCACTTTCCCTCCCGGTAGGCCCCGACGATGCCGATTGGGAGCGCCAGGATCAGCGCAAGAACGATCGACATGATCGCGAGCTGGGCGGTGACGGGGAATCTGGTGACGATCACATCGCCCCAGACGTCCTGTCCCTTGTTGATGTAGGACTCGCCAAGATCGAGCGTCAGGGCGTTGCCTAGCCACTCGAGGTAACGGATCGGAATCGGACGGTTGAGGCCCAGGTCCTCACGGACCTGTTCCAACAACTCTTCGTTCTGGATGCCCTCCTGTCCGAGGACGGCAACCGCCGGGTCGCCCGGGAGGAGCGACGTCAGCATGAAAGACAAGAACGTCACGGCGAACAAGGTCGCCAAAAGCCTGCCGAAGCGGGCGATCAGTACTCGTCCCATCAAGCGTCACTCCTCCCAGGATTCACCGGTTTCAGCCGACGGAGATGAAGGCCTGGGCCCAACGGCCCTCGGCATCCGGGTGGCCAGTGCCGAGCGTCCCGTCGGGGAGCTCCCAACTGTTGAGGCCCTGGATCGACGCGTTGGCGATCAGTGCGGTGGCGGTGTGACCCGAGTAGTAGACCGGGACCTGTTCGGCAATTTCCATCATGACGGCCTCGTAGAGGGCGAACCGCTCTTCGAAGACGTCGGTTTGGGTTGCTGCCTGCAGGTTGCCGAACATCTCCAGCGTGAAGTAGTTGGCAAAGTTCAGCGGGGAGACGATGCCGTCAAGCCCGTTCGCTGCCGCAATCTCAGCGGTCGGTGGAGCAAACTGCGAGTCAAGAATCAGCGACGGATCGTCCTCGCCCGAGAAGCGCCAGCAGTGCTGGCCGTGACTGCCGACGAAACCGTTGTCGCCGCCAAGGGCGTACCCGATGTGGGTCTGCTGGTCGTAGTTCGTCAAGGTGGCGTTGACCAAACCACTCTCGGTGTACACCTGCTCGACCACCTGCTGCGCTGCGATCAGCGTCGGGTCCGGCGGGCACGAAAGCTCAATATCGATCGGCTCACCAGCCGCCTTACCGTCCGAGCGAGCCGGATCGTTGACGTACTCGGTCAACAACTCCACACCCTTAGCAAAATCGAACTGCGGCCACGCATCGGCAACCTTTTGTGACCACCACGGCGAATCCGGGCTGAAGAACTGGGTACCCGGCAACGAAATACCGGTACCACCCAACGCCTCAATCACGTTCTCCTGAGAGTTCAGATGCACCAGACCTCGCCGGACCCGAACATCATCAAACGGCGGGACCAGCACGTTGTACATGCCACCACCGACGTTGTTGCCCTGGAACTCGAACAAGAAGAGGTCGGCGCCGCCGTCACGCGCGGCCCGAGCGTCACGAATCGTGCCCTGCCGCAACGTCTGCGCAACATCGGTCGTACCCGACAGGGTTGCGTCGAGACGGGTGCCCTCATCCGGAATCGGACGGAACGCGACGCTGTCCAGATACGGCAACTGCGTTCCGAACCGATCGACGAACCAGTAGTTCGGGTTCCGGACAACCACTGTCTCGTTGTCGAGATCACGACTCTCGAGCACGAACGGACCCGTACCGATCGGGTTCTCGTTGAACGCCTCGAGATCCGCAGCCGCCTCCGGATGAAACAC
>Ga0222718_10000440_pt1 | contig 42875 bp, 59 predicted proteins | sample C33_27DmetaG_FD_165045 | JGI IMG/M metagenome (GOLD analysis project Ga0222718, IMG submission 165045) | Estuarine water microbial communities from San Francisco Bay, California, United States - C33_27D | ecosystem: Environmental > Aquatic > Marine > Unclassified | place: USA: California...
CACTCTGGACAATGCATCCTGTAGATCCTTGCCGTAAGCTGGTATCTTTCGAGTAGTACCATCTTCATTCAAGATAGTTACTTCATACTTCATCCATTCTGGAAAGGTATTACTATCCTTTCTGTACTCTGCATTAATTACTTTCTGTTTCATTTTACTCTAAGTTACTGTTTAAAGCCCTGCGGGCTTTTTTAAAATATGCGCGTGGCACCTTCGGTGCGAGGAGAGATCACGCCCCCCGCCCCTCGTTCACCTCTTTTACATGCTTACATTTCTTATGAGCCCTAAAGCCCCAACAATCACAATTCAACCTTCCGTCAGGCATCTCTTTGACTATATACATGCTATCACTAGAGCTTGATTTAAACTCCCATTTACCTAGCTTCTTTCTATCAACCTTCTTCTTAGGTTCCTTATAGTAGATGTCTTCGTAGGTAGCTTCTGGATGTATCTCTGTCCATTCTGGAATCATAAAAGCTTTACTGTCTTGTCTAACTATCCCGTAGAATGGGCTCTTACTTTCATAGCGATGTTTTCTTACTATAGTAATACTATCTGCTATCTGCTCTCTAGTCAAGTTGTATGCAGAGCTCTCTCTATAATCTATATACGAGATGAACTTACCTTCGCTGTTATGTTTGAATACTTCGAACAACATTACTCCTGCTCTTGTTGACGTTCTTTAGCGTTAAGTCGTAACTGACCTAAACATGCTCCGAAAATAAATGCGTAGAGTAATCCTGCCAGCCCTCCAGTAATGAGAGTGAGGATAAGAGTTCCTACAGCCGTAATATGTAGGAATGGATCTTGTAATCGAATTTTCATAACCTTTATCTTTTTTCTTATACCTTAATATAAGAAATTATCTTATACGATCCAACTATTTACAATAGAGATTGTAGTCTTTTTCGTTAGCTAGATATCCCCAATGTAGTAACGTTTGACGTATTCGAGGAGAGATTGAAGAATCGTTTACTGATGTATTCTTCTCTCTGATCATACCATAGAGTCTATTCCTCCATCTACCATCTGGTCCACATATCTTATACCATCTCTCTATTTGACGTTGATCATCTTTATGACGTCTTCCGGAATAATACTTACAGTACCACTCAAACCATCCGTAAGGATCGTCTTCGTGAAACCACCCATAAGCTTTCCATTGATCATAGTTCAGTCCTGCTCTAGTCTTAAACTTATTCCTTCTAGGTAAGTACTTATCTGCTCTATATAGATCGTTGGATAGTCCCTCAAAGAGTTTATAGTCTACTGTTGAGTTAACTGAAGGACCAGCATTCTCAGAGAAGTAAGCTCCTCCAAAAATACCGGCCTCTACCATCTGCTTTGGGGTAAGCATTGGCTTAAATTCTATCATATCAATGCTGTAGCTAGCTTGAATAGTTCTTGATTGATCTTAGTATCCTTCTCAAAGGATTTGATCTTACGAACCTTTCTAACCTTAGCACCTTTCAAAGCTGCTGAGAAGCCTCCTTGAGTTACAGCCTCCTGTACTCGATTAAATACTTTCCAGAGAGTATCTCCTTCATCAGCTTCTCGACGTACTTCTAAGATCTCATCTAGAGTTTCTTCATCGTAATCCTTCTCCTTAGCCTCTTTACTACCGGGAGTAATTCCAGAGCGAATCAAGAAGGCATCCAAAGCTAACTTACGTTGCTCTTCTTCTGTCAGTTCTCGTTGAGACATCTTGTTCATTACCTCTACTTTGTTAGGTAAGTCAGATACAGCTTGCAATACTACCTCACGTAGTTCTTCAAAGGTATATCCTTTGTGACGAATCTTAAATGATTCAAACTCTTCAGTAGCGACTACTAACCCATTAGAACATACTAAGCGGAAGATACCTATTCGGAACTGAAATGAGGTCATACCATCATGAGAGTTTGTTAGAAGGATACGAGGGTATGCATCATCACCATCATCACCTTTCACGATGATATCTGGATTCTGGAATTGAACCATGTGTTTACTGAAGATAGTCTTCGTACCTCTGCCTTTACGCTGAGTAGCCTCTACAGGCTTCCATCCTAGTTTTTCTAAATCATCGATCACCTTCTCTGTTGAGATGTGAACATACTTATCAGTTACCGCATCGTTAGTCGGTTGAGTAGCGAACGCTACAGGGCATTGGGCTTTAAGCTCTTCTTTAGTCAAGTAATTCATAACCATTTATCTTTTTTATTATACTTAAATATACGAACTAAGTTACTTAATTCCAACTAGATTAACCCTTTTTTCTTAGCAGTTAAGTAACCTACTATCTTTCCTTCGTCGTCGAGGTACTTACGCTTAGTCTTCGGCAGTCCTTTATTCATCTCATCTAACTCCTGTTGAGGAGACTTATAACCTCTTCCGTAAAAGATCTCAGACTTTATCATTCGATTAAACTTAAAAGTATACCTGATAGTTACATCGTCATCTTCAAAGTAGACTTCCTGTACCCTATTCTCTTTTACTGTATCTTTTGGAATGTAAGCCATTATAGTAAATCTGTTGCTTCTCTTAGTAATTCGAAGGTATCGATAACCTGATCATACATCTCAGCGTCTTCATACTTAGTCATACAGGCGCTAAGAGCTTGAGGCCATTCATCCTTCTGTAGAGATACTTCAAAGAAGTCATCCTCTTCATGGAAGCCTAGCTCAAATAGTTCTGCTTCTTCTTTCTTTGCTTCGATAGCTGCTTTAATTCCTTCTACAATTGCGTCTGTTACCTCGTGGTTGTTTCCAGAAAAAAAATCACTAAAGTCTGTTACCTGGTCGAACGTAAAGCGTTTCATCTATCTCTGATTTAATTGGTTCACAGTAAGTTTCAGTTCCTTCCTTTTCTTTTCTTATATTAGTTTCATATAAGTAAAGAGGTCCTTCGTAGTCAATAGTCTCCATTTCTATATTCTGGAAAGCTTCTATCCCGTGACCTGGTTGCTCGATAGGACCGGTTAGCCTTCTAGGTCCATCCCATGATCTAAATCTCTTAGCTGTTACTCGGTACCACGTAATACCTTCTTCCTTAGTCACTCCTATCTCACATACTTTCACAGTATCGAAATCATAGACTAACTTAACTAAATTACCTCTCTTCTCTCCCATAACCTTTATTTCTTTAACATGTTAAATATACGAAATATTCTCTGAGTAACCAACTTATCTTTTAAATCTTTCTACTCCTCCTCCTACTAGACCTTTTCTTCCGATAGGAATAGCGTAGGTTAATTCCTTAGTCTGGTGGATAACTTGATAACTTATCTCATCTTTCTCGATAATAACTCCATGGTATTTAAAGTTACTTACCTTTCCATGTTTTCTTTTTCTCATAGCAACTATAACCTTTATTCATCTTCATCACCAAATATAGTAAAAATATCTTTATCAAGCAACTTTTCACTTAACTTCCTATTCTTCTTATCTTGCTCAAGCAACTTATCAGCATGCTTCTCTAGAAGCTTTCTCTTATTCTTTTCCTGATCTAACTGAGCGTGTTGCCGTCTTCGGGGTACCTTTTTCATATTCTAGCAATAAATTCATCGCCTGGTTTACTATCGTCTTCTTCCCATAAACCTATTTCTTTTAAATGCTCAATATGAGATTCATCTAATTCCCAATCATGCTCTTGGATACTTGCTCTTTCAATATAGCTTTCCATCTGTGCGACCTGCTCTTCCGAGATAGGACTAGCTGCATATAGGAACGAACAATTATAACATAACATCTCTATATTATCAAGATTGTAATTATGTCTATTCTTATCTCTAAAATTTAAAACTAAAGGTACTTTATTATCAAATACTCTCGCTTCATTATAACCACAGCTCCTACACTCCTCCTTTAGGTATCCCTCAGCAATAAGTTTCCTTTTTATCTTTTCAGGCTTATAATGCTCGACTGGAAGAGTTCCATCGATGATCTTTTCAATAGCAGGTTCCTTACCTTTACTAGTTAAAAACTTAGGTATACCTTTTCCAGCTTGATTTAAATGTGAGTTGTATAGAGTCTCTCCATCCTCATTCTTATACATTAGAGCATAAGTCTTGTAGTGGGGAAATGAAACATGAAGGTACCTAGCAGCTGCTTTATTAGACTTAGTCATCTTAATAGCACGCTCAATATCTTCTCTAGTAAGAATCTTTCTAGGACGACCTTTTCTCTTCTCTGACATTATAGTTCCTTATGATCGTAATCGTCTGGAAGTACATACCCTTCGTCTTCGTTGTTTTCAATTAGACGTGCTCTCTTTTGCAAGCTTCCGGATTTATCGGATACTGTTTCTGATTCATAGTCTTGTGCCTCTATTAAATCATCTAATGGAGAGCGTTCTCCATATTCAATAGCAACTACCTGACGGTACGTTTCTTCATCTAGTATCTCAATCTCATTATAACTGTGATCTCCTTGACCTAATGAGAGAGTACGAGCTCTCTTTTGACCTGTGTTAGAATGTTCTACACAAGTAACTGCTGTTGGCAACACTTTTAATCGCATTGGATGAATCTGCTCACCACACACTTTACAAAACCTCTTTATCATATAACTTAATTAAATCTTTGAATTGCATTCCAGACATCTAATGGTGTCTCGAAAGCTACCTGTAACTCTTCTTCTTTTACTTGAACTGTTATAGTTCCGTCCCAATCCTCTTTCATCATTGGAATATCATTTAGGTACATCTCAATAAGTAAGATTTGCTTTTTGTTAAAAGCTATCTTCATCAAACCTTCTATAGCTTGAAAAAACTTATCATCGTATCCGACAACATCCATTCCTAGCTCAGTAGCCATAAATTCTGTTCGATCATTTATTTGCTGTAAGAGTTCAATAACCTCTACAAAAGCTTTCTTATTCACCTCCTCAATCGGCTTAGCTGATCTCCTAACTCTAAAGGCTAGAGGTAGATCATCTGTTAAAACGTCTTTTATGTATTCCTTTGGTCCCATTTACCGACGCTAAATATAGAAAGAAATTGTGAGACTTCCAACTGTTTTTGTGCAGCAAAATAAGTAATTGCTGATTTAAGATTAACAGCTTCGACTACAGATACCGGCTCCTGATTAGTATCAGAAGTATTATAACATTTAAATTTTTGCATAACCTATTAAAGTTCTTCCTGTGATTGACCTAATGCTTGACGAATAATCTTATCGATGTACTCAATATAGATAAAGAAGCCTACAACGCTTTTATCTTTTAAGTTACGATCTCTTTCTACTCGCATACCAAATCGATTTAGACCTGAGTCTAGTTTGTCTCCTAGAGCGATAGCAATATCGTTTTGCTCTTGAGGAGACATAGCTCCAAAGGTAGTAGGTAGAAACTGAACCTTAATACCTTTTTTGTTAGGGTCCTCATTTACATCTACTCTAAGTACGAACTTATGTCCTTTAAAGTTTACTTTAGTAGCTTCGTTGAGAACCTCTTTAACTGTTTCTAATAATTGTTCTTTCATATCGATCTAAATATACGAACAAAAGACTAATTGTCCAACTCGTCCGGAAAATCTTTATTATAAATAGGAGTTACTTTCTTCTTTCTTTTACTCTTAATCGGTTCGTAAGGTACGTAATCGTCTTCGTAATCTTCTAAATCATTGAGATTGATCTTTCCCATAATTAAATGTTGATTAAATCGTTTTGATATTCGTTCATTTGAGCGATCTCTAACACCATACTTCCTAATTGGAACCTACCTACTTCGCCTTGGTGCTGTATAATCTGTGATAGTTGTTGTATAATTTGATAATCTGATTGAGAGAAAGTAGAGTTACTTACTTCAACTAATACTTCGTTATTCTTTTCGTTGTCAAAAGGTTTGATTCTTTCTTTCAAATTATATAACGTATTAGGTTGCTCTTCTACTATATACTTAGAGTAATCTCCTTTAACATAAATAGTATTGCACCATGGTTCTAATACCTCTAACAACTGTATATCATCTAAGATAATTCCTATATCGTACTTAGGGGTAACTACAGGCTTCATTAACTTATCATGTGCAACAAAATGTCCCCACTTGCGGATAAAGTTACGAGTACTTCTCTTATTCTGAGCTAACCACTCTGGACTATCTTCGTATATGTTTTTAGCTTTATCAACTGTATTACGTCTGCTACCTCTACAAGTCATGTGGTAGACTGTACCGTCCCATGTCTGTACAAACGTTACTCCGTCTAGTAAGAAGCGATTAAATATATCTGAATCCTCTTTTGATTGAGGAGCGTATAGAGGGTCGTGTCCTCCAATCTTCTGAAAGTCTTCTCTATAGAATGCCCAAGGTGCAAAGATACCTTCTGTTGTATCCTGATCAGGTTTCCTACTAGCGATAAAATCCAACAAAGCTTCTTCTTTAAACTCTTCTGGCTCTACTCCAAAGTCTCTTAAGATCTTCTCAGGACCATCTGGATGGAGAGGTGGTTCAATTCTAGTAAGAGAGACAATTGTACGAGGTTTAATTTCTTTTTCAATAGCATCTAAAGCTCCTGGGCATAAGTACATATCAGCATGATAAATCATAGCGATGTCATTAGTAGCTGCCTCATTAATCAAACGATCATATAAGATTGTGTGCCCTAATCTCTCACCTGTATCATTTAGTATAGCTTTGAAATGAGGATCACTCTCCATCTTTTCTAAACACCATTCCCAGGTTCCGTCTGTTGATGCGTCATCTGCTACACATACCTCTACTTCGTGTCCTCCTTGATTCTTTCTGATAGAATTATAAGACCACTTAAGGTACTTAAGATTGTTTCTGGATGGTTGTATTAGACTTATTTTCATAGAAGTTAAATTTGTGTATGTTTAATTATAGAATCAATTATAAGTCTCTTGAAATTTTCTTTCCCTATAGTGTTTCCTATATTATGAGATGAAGAAAATTCCCGTATGCTAAGATTCTTATCTGCCTTGTCTATATTATTAAAATGGTAATTATCAAATTCTCCGAAGAGCGGTCTCCAGTACTCCACAGGACAGTTAAAAGGCTGTAAGTTTCGTAAATCGGTTTCAGGTAACTCAAACTTGTTCTGGAGGTTATTTAGACGAGGGTGTTCTCGTTTACCTGCTCCAAAACTGTACCAGTCTAGATTTGTCTGTGGTGCTATACTTATTACCGAGTCTATGTGCAGGTTCTTACTAATTAGGATTGCATTAAATCCTCCGGCAGATTGTCCGATTGATACTATTCTAGGCGGATTGTGTTTATTTACATATCTTCTGATAATAGATTCAACATTTTTATGTTCTTGATGAAAGTATTGCTGGGTTTCATCTTTAAAGAATATGTAGTTTAACTTAAGATCACTAGTTGTTAACATGTTATAATACAGATACGGAAGTTCTCCGCTGGTCAGTAATACGTGTGTGCGCAAACCTTGAAAGATTACAAGTAGTGGGAACTTACTGTCTATATGTACAATCTTGTGTTTCATCTATGCAGCACTACTCTACTTTGTTCCTGTAGCTGTTCTACAATCTCTTGCTCTCTGTTAAAAGAGTGTCCTAACTTATCTGCTGCTAGCGGTACTTTCTCAAAATAATGATAATCGTAATCATTCTCCCAAAAAGTAAACCCGTACACATTAACCTGGTTAAAGAACGGCAGTAGGAGAAAGAGGCCTATTAGTCCTGCGGTAGGTTCTTGACCAGGAGTGTACTTTGACACATCCTGCATAAATTCCGTTGAAGGGAAGAATATATTATGCCTGTTCACATTATTCATAATACCTCTATAAAATTCTTCCATATTAAAAGTCTTACATAAGATATCTTGAGGCGGTAACTTAGGTAGAAAGTCACTAGAAGCAGATGGGTTACGTGTAGTGTCTGTAGTTCCTCCGAAACAGTGTCCATTAACGATTCGTAAAGTAGTTTTACTTCCTACGTACTTCTCATATCCTTCAGTAGGTGCATGATTAAATCTTACAACTACATCGTAAGTATCTATATCGCTACCCCATTCCTTTATTGTCATCAAACCACTATTACCTACTAGTGCTACTTTTGAATCTGGGGGTAGGTCAAAAAGTTCTGGGTATGTTCTTGTTGAAAAAGGTGAGACTGTTTTTGACATACCTATTATTTTAGATCTCCTCTTAACTTACGTAAAGCAGGCATTTCCGATTCCAGTACATACTTCTCAGACACTCCCATTGCTTTCTCTACTTGATCTAAATACTTTAAAATGTACTGTACTCCAGAAAGCTCTAAAGAACCTGGGTGGTCGGTTCCTTTCATAGACCTACTTAATGTATAATGTCTTTCGATAATCTTTGCTCCCATCATATGTGCAGCAATGTCTGGTGCTACACCAGCGTGATGTCCGCTAAAACCTACTCCGTCAATAATACCTTCATACCTATCTCTATACATCGGAATAACATTAAGGTTTAATTCTTCTTCTGGGGTAGGGTAGGTACTTGTACACTGTAACACATACAACTCTTGATTGTTTTTTAAAATGTTAACAGCAGTATCTACATCTTCAATACTGGACATACCTGTACTTAAGATAACTGGTAGTTTGGTACCAGCTACTGCGTTGAGTAGTTCTAAGTCTGCTGTGCGTTGAGAAGCTATCTTTAATCCAGATACTCCGATCTCTTGGAGAAAATCTAAACTTGGCTTATCTGTAAAGCTGCTGATAAAGTCAAAGCCTGCTGCTTCAACATACTCTTTTAATTCTATAAACTCGTCTTTTCCTAGCTCTAAAGCCTTTCTATGGTCGTAGTAGGTACGTCCGAATGAGTTTGGATTATCATAAACCATAGCTTTCTGTTCGTCAGAAAGACAAACATCAATATCTCTCTTTGCAGTCTTAATACAAGATATAGGAAGTCCTTTAAGACTATCTACCATCTTTTTTGCTATATTAATATCACCTTGGTGATTCTGTCCTATCTCTGCAATAAAGTAGGTTGGGTGTTGATTCTTCTTAATATTCATAACTTATTCAAGATCTTCTTTATAGTGTATTTCTTTTGCTTGTGAATGAACTGCTCCTACATAATACGAAATATCGTGATTTGATTCCAGTATTGTTTTATCTAAGATTAATAATCCGTTCTCTACTCCAGAATGATCGTATCCTCGAACTTCTCTAAGGTTACTCTCAATGAGTAGTTTAATTCCGTTATCGATGTCCAAGGATGTGTAGCCTGGGCAGTTTGCCATTACGCTCACTATTGCATCGTACTCCTCGTCTAGACTGTAGTATCCATAACGTAATACTGATATTAGTTTATCTTCGTCACGTGAAGCATTGGTTGGTCTCCAAATTGTATCGATGCTGTTAGCTTGGCAGTGTTTGAGTATATCTTCTGAATCTGTTAAGACGTATACTTTCTCAATATACTTAGAGCTAAGTAGGGGTTCTACAGAATGCATAAACATATGTTTCCCTTCTACAAGATGTAGATTCTTACCAGGAAATCTATTTGAATTTGCCTTAGCAGCAACTAATCCTACAACTCTCACAACTCTTCTATTCGTTTAGTTTTATCACAAATAAGTAAATCGTATGCAGGTTTCACTCCTACTATCAATTTATGGAACTTACATCCCCATTGCTGTAATTGATTCTCGGTAACTTGGGTCCAGTCAATACCTGTTACTGTCCCTCTAGCAGTCCAGTATGTGATCGTATGTCCTTCGTCGTACAACTTATTCACCTTGGCTATATTCCCATCTATAGCTTTTGCTAGAGGATACTCTCTAACTCCATCTGGGTAGTTGCAGATAGTTTCATCTATGTCTACGTAGATGTTCATAAAGTATTGTAGTAATTGTTTTGTTTCTCTTGTCTTGTAATATCTTTCTGATGAATCAAACACCACTCAGGCTCTGCTGGCATTGTTGCAAAGGTAGCATGTCCGATAATCTTCTCATGAACCTTACCGTGCCATCTCACTCTAGGATCATTCTTATAGATTCTAGTCTGGTAGTCTGGGAAATTAACCCAGCCTTTCTCGTTAACATTCCATCCCCATCTCTTAATGTGCTCTTGTGTCAATCCTTCTACAGTATTGATTCGAGGTACAGCTAATAACTCTACTTCATTCATATCCAATACCTGAGGTAGAAGTCTCATCACATACTCATCTAACATCTCATCCGCATCAATCTGATAAATGTAATCCTTTGAGCATTGTGAGTTTAGATTGTTCTTCCATCGAGCAAAGTCTCCGTAGAAAGGTCCTTTACTTGTTTCCAATCCTTTTAGCGATTGAATGTAATCCCAGACCTCTTCAGGTCCGGACTCATCCCATCTGACTACAACTTCGTCTTCTTCTCTTTTATTTTCCAGAAGGAAAGGTAAGAGCACTTTGATATACTCCAACTCATTCCACACTGTAACTGCGTAGCTTATTGTCATTGTATTGCAAAGAAACCTATTTGTTCTAAAGCATCCATAAAATCCTTCTCGGCAAAGTGCTTAACATTAGCCATATCCATTTTATGAGTCTGATCATCAGATACTTTCTTATCTCCTTCCTGTAATGGAATTGCTTTAACAGCTGCCCATTGCCAAGCGTCTTTGTTTGTTCCATCTACAAATACCATTCCTTTGTTGGGAAGTGTAATAGTAGAAGGCATCCAGATATTACCTTCTTGATCTTTGTGCATCAAGTCTTTATATAGCTCTGGGGAAGTTTCTAAAGCAGACTTAACTACTCCACTACCTTCAATCATAAGAGTAGATGTTGTAAACCCACACCCCATACATAGGTGAGTAGATACTTCTTCGTTTACTTGTTGCTCTAAACAGGCATTGCTGCCACAGCGTTTACATATAACTAATTGTTCCATTATAACTTTTGTAATTTTGGTAATTCTAATTTAGGAAGTTCAAGCTGAACTTGTTGAGCGAACTCAGGTACATACTGTGATAGAATTGAATCTAATAGTGTAGACATGTTATCTATACTGAAATTAGTCTTAGCATAGTGTCTCTGTCTCTTACCTGATTCTGAGTGTTGTTTGTAATTACTGTACACATCTTTAAAAGCTCTACTAGATTGAGTTTCATCAGCTTGAAACCATTTAGATCCTTCTACTATTAGTCCTTTTTGTATAGTAGACTTATCTACAGGATGAAGAACACCGCCGACTAAAGTTGTGAATTCTTTATTTAAGAAGTCTAAGTGGCCGGACCATCCTGAGGCTATAATAGGTTTACCGGTGAGTGAGAATTCTAGTAAGGGGCGACCAAAGCCTTCGCCTTTAGTTAGGTTTACCATAGCTTTTACCTTACTGTGATTGTATAGCTGATTTATTTCACTATCGCTTAACTCACCGTGAATGATATAGATGTTAGGTAGACTTCCTGATACTTCTTTTCTAATAGAATTAATCTTCTGCAGTAAGGCTTCTCTATCTAAGATAGATGCGTTTGCGTGTTGAGTTTTTAGAATGAGTGCTGGAGTGTTTTTCTTATTTCTAAATGTCTCTAGAAATACCTTTACCATCCAACCTACATTCTTCCTATCGTGACCTACATTACCCTGTAGCCAATGTCCTACGAATAAGTAACAGAAAGATTCCTTTATTGTATCTAGCTCTGTAACTATATTACTATCTAATGTATTTTTTAGTACGGTATACTTATCTAAATCTACTCCTTCAAATAAAACTTCGACCGGAGTACTTACTTTCAATTCTCCCTGAGCAGTACCGCTTTTAGTTTCTGTACTATACTTAGTATTAACTAGTGAACTTTTCCCGTGCTCTGAAGATACTAGAATAAGGTCCATGTTATTACATCCCTGTATCCACTCTGGAGGACATATATCTGTTTCCATTCCGGCAGTTAGTCCAATATTAAACTTACCTACCTTTTGAAACTCATTAGGTACTGTGACTTGAATCCATACATCAGGCTGTGCTGTAAGTTGAGGTACAATCATAGATTGAAGTTCATGCTCTTGATGATCTTCTAAATAACCGAACCTTGTACTACCCCAGCGCTGTGCTAGAATCTTTACATCGTATTTGTTTTTATCTAGAGCTTTTATAAAGTCTCTTGCTCTTGCTCCATAACCGCTGTACGTATCAATCGGACAGCTAACTACAACTATTGTCTTACTCATTATTAGTATACCATTTCGTGTTGGATGTACTTCTTAGGAAGTTCTTCTACTCTAAAGATATCAAATCTTTTTCGGGGAGCAAACTCTTCAAAGGCTTTATCCATACTTTCAATAACATTTTGTGCCATCTTTTTAGACGACATACCTGATTCTTCTGATGTAACCCATTCACGGGCTTCTTCGCCAGCTTTCGCTCTTCCTTCTTCTCCTAGGTCGTACCAGTACTTTATAGCTTCTGCTACATCTCTAAAGTCACATCTATCATCATGGATATAAGGAGTAGGTACTGAACCTACCAGAGAAATGTTAGAAGGGAAGACAGGCTTAGCCCAGTTACCATGCTCCTTATATGTGCCCATGTGATTGGAAGGTACCTTCTTAGAAGGCGTGTACCACTCTCCATTCTCATCTACAAACCTCATTTGGTCTTGCATACCACCTGTTACGTTTGCAATGATAGGAGTACCTGCCATCATACTTTCTGTTAGAGATAATCCCCATCCTTCATTAGAAGAGATTAGCATTGTTACATCTGCTATATTGTATAGCCAGTTCATCTGCTTAGTGTTAAGCTTATTAGATGAGAAGAATACATTTACATATTCCGGGTCACATATAGCTTCTCTAACTGCATTAAGATCTGTTCCGTTATTATCTACAGGCGAGGTGTGCATAATTAAAGCGCACCTCTTAGCTGCATCCTTGCCGATTAAATCGCAGAAATGTCTATAAGATAAAATAACATCACCTGGGGACTTACGTCGAATGTTTCTAGAGTTCCAGAAGACTACAAAATCAATCTCCTTACCTTCAAATAAGCCTTCACGTATATCTCCCAACTCTGTAAGTTCTTTTCCATCTACGATAGGTTTAAAGTTATCTTCATTGATACCGTGAGGTACGTATGTCAATACTTTATCCTTTGTTGCTTCACCTAGAACTAATTCGTTGATGTTCTTTGTCTGTTTGCTAATTGACATCAGCAGATCACAGCTCTCATAGTAAGATTTATTGTAAAGAGGTGTTGGGTAGTTATCCCAAATATTTAGGTAAAAGATTGGAGTAGTTTGTCTGATCTCTCTTTCCATATCAAACAACCATCCCCAGTATCTTGGATCTGTAAATATTAGAATAGCATCTGGTTTTTCCTGAAGCATTACTTGACGGACCATGCTCTGAGATCCGTAACCAGAAGTAGCAAAGAGTTTTACATCGGCATCCTCAATACCTGCTTCTTTATTAATATCTCCTGAGAGATCAAATCCTTTACCTTCGTCTGGATGTTTTACTGCTCCTCCGATGTTTACCCAGTTAAAGTGGTGGGCAGTACCTATAACGATTTCTTTCGCCATTGTACCTACTCCGGAGTGGAGTCTTATATCATCACATAACAGCAGAATCTTCTTACGATCTTCTTTTTTAATATAACGGAATTTTTCCTTCATTTACTTTCTTTTAATATCATTTAGATTGTGAACCTTTTCTCTAAACTTCTTATCCGTAAGATAGAAAAAAATTGCTCGATCAGCAAGCTTTTGAAAGGAAAATTTGTAACGAACACATTCAATTTTAAAATCTTCAAATAACTCTTGCTCAACTCTTACACTAGTTAACTTTTTACTCATAGCCTATTAGATTATATATACATATAAATATATACTAATCTAGGTTATTGCAAAAGAACAGAGATTTTTTTCTTCTTTATACGGACAAAACATACACGCACTCTTAGACGGAGTAGGGGTGAAGTCTCCTTCTAGATTATAACCTCCATCCTTGAACGCATTGTCAACAAAGTCATTCATTAACTTCATCGCTTTACCTCTCTTAACCTTTCCGGAAGCTGGCCTCCACTCCTGCACTCTACGAGCTACAAACTCTGCATCCTCATTGATCTTTCTTCTAAGAATAAAATACTCTACATTGATCTGATCTACATCAACATTAAATTGCTTAGCAAAGAACTCTTTGTATAAAAGTATCTGAGCTATCTTACCATCATTCTTTTTCTCATAGTCGCTCCATCCTCTAGTCGATGTCTTGATATCGATAATAGTGTAAGTGTCTGAGAGTTTGTTATAGAATACTAAATCAATATATCCTTTGAAGAATACGTTAGGTCTAATCTCTTGTACGATGTCAGTCTCTATTCCAGCTAGGTAAGTGTTCTTAGTGGAAAAGTAAGCAGATCTTTTCTTCTTTAAGTAAGTCAAAATCTCTACTCCATCTAAGAAGAAAGAATTAAGTTCCTCAGCAGTAGTGAATACTTCTTTAGTCTTCTTTCTCTCCTTCTCATAAACCTCTCTCATCTTAAGCTTTAATTGCTCTCGGAGATCTATTTCGTTAGCTGCTTTAGCGCTTGTAGAGTACATCACCTGCAACCAATCCTGGATTGTTTCATGCATTGCAGTACCGAATACTGTATGCACTGAGGGAGTGTAAATCTGTAACTTATCTATTTTAGATAGCTTCCACTTGTGAGGACATTCATCATACATCAGGATCTGACTAGCAGAGACATTCTTCTCTCTTCTATAATCAATCTGATGTGGTGTGTGTTCTAGTACAAGCTTAACCTCTTTAGGTAGCTTTTTAGCCATAACTTATTTTTTCCATTGATCTTTCTCAACCAACTGAGCTATGATTGCATAGTTGCAGATGTCTTGAAAGGTATCTGATAGAGGTTCGTTGTTCACTCCTCTATTACTTATGATCAAATTCTTCCAGCGATTGATCTTATCGCTCATTCGATACCAAAGTCCTGTGAGAGCAAAAGACCTTTCCTCTTCATTACTAAGGCTAGTACCAGCAGTGATATTATGCATACCATAGTCAAGATGTTTCTTACTAAATAGCTCCAGCTGCTCTTCCACGACAGCCATATAGCCATTGTATATAGTAGGATACTCTTCCTTAAGTATTTCGGTAGCCGTTCTACCATAGTGTGTTGGATCTTCTGACATAACTCTTAATCGTTTAGTTGTTGCTTACCCTTCTTTGCAAAACCTTTTACAGTCTGATCTTCTCTGTCTAGTCTCTCTTCGATAGCTTCTAAGCGAGTAACAATCTCAGTAAGGGCATTATTAATATCCTCTACAATAATATTATCGTTTTGTTCTAATTGAGCAATATGCTCAGGAGATACTCTAGGCTCTCTGCTCTTAGTTGGTAACTTAAAGATAATATAGGCTCCTAAAACTGTAGGAGTTACTAAAAAGAAAAATGCAAACAGTGCGACGACTGTATGAAAGATATTCACCATATACTTTAAATTTTTATATAACTACAATATACGAACTTATTCTCGACTAAACAACTTTTGCTTTAATTCTACTATTAATTTATTGCTTCTCCAGGCAGAGTAATTTTTATTGCGAATTTCCTGTACCTTTTCTTTGAATAGTTCTTCCCTGTCGTCTACAACTCCATCTTGATTGACATCGAATTCGTCAAACTTTTCTTCGTCAACTACCACCCAATCGTCATCGTCTTGGAGTAGGTGATCGGCATTAAACTGCTCATTAAAGTCTTCCATCTCTTCTTCAGTCCACATGTCATCATCTGCAACTACTTCTTTCTCTCCGTAAATATTCTCTCTAGTTTGCGGTTTAAGTCTTTCAAAAGCATAGTTAGCAGCAATAACTAAAGCGATTGCTAAAGGATCGAATACAAATATAATAACTAAGAGTAGTACGTTAATGATCTTATCCATAGATACTCCTGTAAGTCCTGATAGATATTTTAGAGGTCCTAGTTCGCCGGCTAAATCTGATCCTGTTTCTACTTCTACTATCTCTGTTTCTAAATCAAAGATAGATTGACGTAGCCCGTCGATCTTTTCGTTAAGTACGTCTTGTCTTTCTAAAGCTTGATCTAACTGTCTCTCAAATGCTTTCCTATTAGACGACGAAGTAGTAGTTATAATCTGACCTGTCTCTCTATCTTTGTATTGAATCTTATTACCGGCTAAGCCAGCTCTAAGATCTGAGATTGATTGATTGAGGGATTCTTTCTCTTGACTATAACCTGTTAACTGTTCTTCAAAGTTATCTCTCTTAGTTTCTAATAACTCTACCTGTGCTGTTATGTTCCCGGCTTTAGTAGCTGTCTCTTGATAAGCTGCTGATAAGAATCCATAAATACCCATCGAGGTAATTAACACCAATACTACTGCTGCAGTTGTTAAGTAGTACTTAAGTGCTGTAGGGATAGTCTTTCTATATTGATAAAGTAGAGAAGCAATAACTAACTTAGCTACCTCTAATGAACTAGCCATGATAATTACTTCTAATGAAGCTCCGGCAAATAGCTTAGAGAGGCCGCTAACGGAATAAAAAGCAGCTGAGGCTGATACCGATAGAGCCGATAGGGCTATGATGAAAGGGAGAATCCTCTCTTGAATCTTCTTCCACATAAGGCATTTATTTTCTTTTGCCCTTGTGATTATCTATTCGGTCGAGGAGTTGATTGAGTTCTTCTGCTTTGATAAAACCTGCCATAGATGCATTCTTAAGGGCGCTTATTAATTGCAATACTATGAAAGGTACGATAATTGTTTCAGACAGCCAACTTGTTCCTGCAAAACCTCTCTCAACCATTAGGATAACTGTTAGTAAAACTACCCAGGTAACTATCCTCTGTAACACTCTAACAGCTTTTCTAGTCTGGAATCCTTCTCTTTTGATACCTGCGGCGATGCCAAAGAAACCATCAATGAATACTATAGCAATTAAAGCTAAGTATTGCTCTGCATTTCCCATGTAGAGCTCCATAAAGTAAGAGCAAATAAAAGACATAGTAGTTGATACTGCTGCTGTTAAGAAAAGTGTATTAGATTTCATTACGCAACGTCATTTGAATTAATCAATGTGTACGTAAACGAGTTGCCCCATACTTTGGCAGCTTTATTTACAACCTCCATGAATAACTTAAAATTGTCGCTTGCAGCAATAACTTGACAACCTGCCGACCATTTGTCTACCTGTACTGATTTACCTCCGGGTCTGGCTGTTGCTCTGTGAATATTAATACCGTAGATACCTTCGTGTACGTTCTCTTCAATGAAATCGTAAGTACCGTCTTTGTCTCCGTCTCTATATACCTTTAAAGGTTTCTTTTGTCTGAGTGCTTCGTACTTACCTTGGTGTAAGCCGATCATGTGAGAACCTCTGTACTGACCTTCTTTTAATATTGCTACTCCATTTTTATTTAAGAGTTGCTTCTCAGTCCAATGTGAACCTGGATCGGTAGTTGCATCAAAGCAGTGGAAGTGCCATTTACCTTCTTCATCTTTATAAGAGATAGTAACGTGGTCGTCAAACTTATTTGTTACTGCTCCGTTAGTGTCAGCGTTTCTAACTCCTACAATATTTACATCGTAGTTGTCTGAGGTAAACCATTTGTACCCTTTTGCTTTAACTGCTGCTTCGATTTGTTCTCTAGTATAACTCATATCTTATCCTATGCTTTCCAGTTTTCGTAATAAGTCTTTCCTGCTGAGTTTCTCTTTGCAGTTAGAATCTGACCTCTTTGTGGTCCGTTCTTTTTATATGAAACGTGAACCCAGTCAGGTCTTTTACTATCTCCGAACTCCCAAATCATTTGATCAAAGGGTAAGTTCTCTCTTATGTAGTGGAACACATCTTCATTCTCTGGACCTTTTCTATCATCCATGTCAATGTCAACTGCCTCACCTTTACTGTGCTGAGATGTTTGAGAACCGCCAATTGCCTTATTCAAAGCATATGATCTGTATCCTGATGAGATGAAAATAGAAGTGCCAAAGTGATCTCTAACTGGCTGTACAATGTTTTCGAACAATGCAAGAGCTGCCTCTGCATGCTCTAGGTTTGGATTGTTGTCAATACCTTTTCTCTTAGCTGTGCTTGATGCTACAAACTCTTTCATTGAGAAGTTAGCTGAAAGTTTCTCAGGTAGTTCAGTTAGAGTTGATTTGCTTTCTTCTTTCACTGCTCCACCTAAGATGCCTGCTGCTTTTAAAGTTGCCTCGTCAGCAATACCCGTATTGGGTAGTCCTTTTAAAAATTGGAATACTTGTACTCCAGCTACTGTCTTTGGTCCGTATACACCTACAGCATCTAATCCAATAGCTCTCTGTAACTGTGATACGAGTTCTCCCTTATCTCCTTGCTTTAATCTCATCTTAACCTATTTCTTCGTCTTTATCTTCTTTCTTTGCGAAGGTCTTAACTGCACCATCGATACCAAATGAACCTAATGTGATGATCACAAAAGAGTTAAAAATTGTATCACTGATTGGTAAGTCTTGTCCTAAGATACCTGTTATGATATCTGCTGCTGCAAAAATACTCATCACTGCGAATGAAGCAAAGCCTACAATGTTCTTTTCGTTGAACTTATTGTCGTCTTTAAAAATGTCTGAGAACGCCATAAATTTTCTTTTTATAAATTTTAACATGGCACAACTAGTTTTAGTGAAACTCCTTTGATATAAATAGCTTAGTCTAGAGCATCAACGATAGATAATTTCAATGCATTTGAAAAAGCTGTCTCGTTCAAAGGAATAGTCTCATCCTTTAACTGAGTGATAGTAGAACGTGCTGAGGTCTTTATTGATCCTTCTCCTACAAACTTCTCTCCATTGACTGTAATCTCAGTCACTACTGTTGTCTTCTTTTGTTTAATCTTGAAAGGTCCTATCTGAATTCCTTTTGTTGGAGACCTTACCTCTAGGACTCTTACCTCTACTCCACTTCCATCATCACATAGTGGATAGCCTTTATCTTGTAGTACTTGTTCTACAATAGGTCTTGCACCTAGTTGTACTCTATCAGGATTCACTCCCGGAACTGAGAATAGAGCTAAAATTAATGTTACTGCGTAGCAATTGATCATTGTGTTATCTTTTTATTTGGGGTTAATTGTCTAAACTTTCCTAACGTAACTATATAAAATCTATCTATATTACTAAACTTCCTTACATCACTTCGAGGATACTTCTTGTGATAACTAAAGGATTTAGCATTTACTTCTATATCATCCTTCTCACTCTGGTTGTAGATAGCATTCTCGGATACCGGATTACCACTATCGTAGTGCCACCATATCTCTTTCACATCTTGATAACCTACAACCTCATCACCATCAAAGTCCACAATATGAAAATCCCATGAAGCTAAACTAGATGGAAACATTCTCTTATACATTAAGAAGTTCATATCATCTTCAGTGATATAACTCTCAAAGTTCGATGCATCAACTATAACCTCATAGCTGTAGTTGTTTGGATTGGAGAAGGATAAGATGCCAGAAGGTCCGGTAGTCTGTGTCACTAATGTATCTTGTACTCCGGCTAATAAACTATTTTCAATCAACCAAGCTTGACCGTTTGTATAACTTCCATTACCTATTTGATTTTGAGCTATCCATATAGATCCGTTTGATAAACCTATCTGCTCTATACCGGAACCATCTGCTAAGAACTGTCTCAACACTACTAATACCTCTTTGTTATTATTCTTTGGAAAGTAAATATCAATCTTTGTGTTGATCCCTTGAACGTTGTATTTATAACTCCCTTCATATCTAATTCTAAATACGTCCCCTAATGAAGCATCGTTGTATGTTTCAGTTGATACATGAGACATATTATTGTCTGTAGATCCATTGTTAACTGATGTAAAGTGTAAGGTTGGTACATTAGGTGCTGCTGCTGAACTAGCATAGCTATTATAATTTGTAGTTGGGAATGCCATCCAAGCATTGGCATGAAGCTTACCCGTTGTATAAGTTACTCCACTTATCATAGGTCCGTACCCAGAAGGAAAGTTAATCACAACTGAGCCTTGATCTGAATTTAATGTACTGAAGACTGTTGTGGTGCCTTGACCTCTATCAGCTGGTATACCGGTTGTTAACTGAGATATAGTTCCGGTAGGTCCTCCGGGCTGAGAATGTACCACAGTCACATCAATACCACTTAGGTCCTGTAGTCCAACTGTAGCAAAAGAAACACTCTGTGCAAAGACTCCTACTGGGAATAGTAATATGTAAATCAAATACTTTATCATAACAACATCTTAGTTCCAGTCATAAGCTGGAAGTTCAATATACCTTGACCCTGTAACAATACTGTGCTGGTAGAGATATTAAGTTTAAATGTACTCGTTACACTAAAGTCAAAGCTAGTTAAAGGTACTAATAAAAATCCACCTTTGAACCATTGACCCTCATAAAAAAACGTATAAGGTGAGTACATACCTATACTCATCAAGTTTATTGCCACTCCTTTGTATCCGTTGAAGGTGGTGAATACTCCAGCTTGGGCTGACCAGTTACTAAAGTTCTCTTCTCCTAATTTACCTAAAGAGAAGTTTGTACCAAGCAAGATCGTAGTATACCTTGTTTGTTTGAAAGCATACATCACATTCCCAGTATTGAACCAAGTCTGCTGCTTTGCGTTATAAAGGAAGGAGTTTGATCCTACGAGCATAGACTCCTCAACTTTCCATGATCCGTATCCCGTTATTGCAAACTCATTCTGTCCTGTGGTGTAGTTTAAGAGTGCTCCTGCTGCTAATGTTTGTTTTGTATTAGCATAAGTCATACCTGCATTGAGCTTGAGGTTATCATTACCTCCTTGCTTATAGTCGGAACCATTCCTAACTACAACCATATCACCTGAGGCTATTAACGATCCCTTTCTAGCTCTCGGACCATTCTTCTTCTTTTTACCTCCTCCAGAACCTCCTGAGTCACTATCTGATTCAGTATCTGATTGTCCACCTGAGGATGATTCAATACTCTGATCTCCTATCGCTCCTCCGTTTGAGTCGTCTCCTCCTCCATCTGTCTGAGTACCCGATGTGCTTTGGCCTCCTTCCGAAGTGTCTCCTCCAGAGCCGCTACCTCCTGATGAGCCTCCTCCAGATCCTCCTGAAGAGCCACCACCCGAACTACCACCCCCAGTGTCACCGGAGCCAGAAGAAGAACTAGAAGAACCAGAACCTGAGTCACCTCCTCCTGAATCGCCATCATTAGTACCAGAGTCCCCGGAAGTATCATCACCACCAGAGCCACCATCATCGCCAGAAGAGTCACCATTCCCTTGGTCATTCCCACTATCATTTGAATTACTACTGCTTGAACTACTGCTTGAGCTTCCTCCGGTACTCCCACTCACATCCATACCCCCTGATGAGGTTGTAGTAGTCCCACCTAATACACTCAATGCACCCGTTACATTTGTTACTGTATTGGTTACATTCGTACCTACTGAGGCTGATGTTGTACCCGATACCGCTCCAGCATTCCCTGCACATGGATTACTCCCCGGTGGTGCTGCTGCATTAACCGACGCTACCCACGCCTCATACCCACCTGCTTGTAATTGAGCCATGGTGAAGGATTGATAGTTGCCAGCATAAAACATAACAACAGTCCCCGCTTGGGAACTGACTGTTACTGTATTAGGTATACCCGTACACGGATCTGTATAAGTATACGAAATGGATTGCCCAAAAGCTAAGTTAGCTAATAGGAGAAAGAGAAATATTAATATCTTCCTCTTACCATCCATACTGCTCCATACGCTTAACCAAATTAACGGTAGCGGTTTCTAGAGCTCGTTGGGTTGCAATACCAACTGTTGATTGATCAAAGCCCATGGTTGGGTTTCTAAACATACCCTCACCAATCTGTGTTGCCGTCCCTTGTCCGGAAGCTACGATGTATTGTGAGTTATCAACATTAACCATGCGAATCTGTACCCCCATGATAGTTGTATTAGTCATCTCTACTTTACCCCTCTTGTAATTCTCTCCATATGAGACACTGAAGTCGTATATCTCTGCATACACAATATACTTTGGTAAAGCAATACCTTCCATCTTAAGCTTAGTCTGACCATCACCCATACCGGTAAGTTCAGTCTCCCATGCATCTAACATCTGATTCTGAATAGCTTCTTTCTCTTCAGCATAAGCAAACCTTCCCGTCATCTCGAAGTTCTCAATGATTCTATTTGATACTCCTAAACCTACTCTCTTGTCTCTCAACTCTGGGAACATATCCCAAAGCTCTTTATTAACATTCAGCTTTGATAATTGAACGATCTGTCTCTCTCCGGTGTAGATTGGTAGAGTGTTTAATCCTTCTGAGGTTTCGAACTCAGCTTGATACTGAGTAGTACTAATTGATGATGCACAGCTATTGAATAATAACATTATACCATATGCTATTGTAGGTATAAGTGCTACGTGTGCTATAACGGCAAAGACTTGTACCCCGTGCCATATCTTTCTTAATGTATGTCTCATAATCTTATACTAAAGTGAAAGCCATAAGTGTTATCAATCCTACTACAGCTATTGCTGCAATCCAATCAACATATTTATGAAGCTTTCTCATATTACTTATTTCTTTCTGCTGCTTCCTTTCTTAACCTTTGCATTCTCTCTAATGGAGTCTCTGGCTTCTCTTTTACAACTTCAACCGGTGCGGCTGGAACCTCCTTAACAGTCTCTCTAATAATAGTTTTAGTAGGAGCAGGTGCTTGTTGTTGAGGAATGTTAATGATGATCTCTGGACCAGCTACATTAACGTTTTGTTGGTTACTCTGAGTAGTTTCGATAATTTCAATAACCTCAGTTGGAGCTTCACTCTCCTCTTCAATACCTAATAGAGTATTAAATTGAGTCGAGATATAAGTACCCCCAGCTGCAACCAATGTTCCAGCAAGTCCTATAATACCTTTCTTCAAGGAACTCATTCCCTCTTTGATCTCTTCTTTCATCTTATTATAGTTTAAATTTCTTTTTTAACTTCTTTTTAGTTTTACTAGCTCCTTTTGATACAGAACTTCCTGCATTACTTACTGCACTAGCTGCTTTGTGAGTATCGTTGGAAACTGTATTGGCTACGCTATTTGCACTGTTAGTCACTGCCTTTTGGGCTGGTTTAGTGTCTACACTTACTGATGTATCCACATCCACTCCAACACCTAATGCAAGTTTACCATCTATACCTACTGTTGCAACACCATCATCCATTGTAGCTCCTCCGCCTACTTCAGCACCTACTTGTGCTCCTACAGATACTCCTGCTCCAGCTTCAGCACCATTACCATTCTCATCATAGGTTCCATTGGATGCTCCCACACCTACTGATGCTCCAGCCATCGCTCCTGCGTGACCTTCAGCTCCATCTTTACCTACTTGACCGCTGGCTCCAACATAAGCTTTTGCTTCCGCTCCAGCGTGTACCTCAGTTGTATTAGTTACACCGCCATACTCTACTGAGTTAGATGCTCCAACTTCAGCTGATGCTCCTACTTCTGCATGTGCATCTACTGTTGCGTTTCTACCATCCCATCCAGCTGATGCTTCAGCTTCGGCATGTACTTCTGCATCAGCGTGTGCCTCTTGTGAGATAGTTACATCGCCTATCTGCTCTTCGTTCTCTACACTTGCATGTGCTTCTGCACTTGCTCCTACACCAGCGCTTACTGATGAGTCTGTAACTTCAGTTCCGATATGAGCCTCTGCTGATGCTCCTACATTATCGTTACCTACTTGTCCACTAACTTGTTCGCTCATATTACTTTTTAATTACCTTATATGTTTTGTTTCTATCTGCTGTAACTAGATTCACGTAGTAGATACCATTTGGTAAACTCTCCATTGTGAAGCCTTGAAGTTGAAATCCTTTTTGGTAGATCTTATCTTCCCATCTCATAACCTCTCTACCGAAGTTATCCATTATGTTAGCACTTATCGTTCCACTCTCTAATTCTGTGTGGTACTCAAATACAATCCAATTGCCTATTAAGTCTGAGGTTGGGTTTGGATAAACTTTAAATCCTTCCATCAATGCTAACAATTCCGGATCAATAGAGATTCTATTTACTACCGAACCATCATTAGGTGAAGGCTTAATATTCAAATCTTCAGCATGCTCGCTACCAGCTGCCTTATGTACAATCTTTAATGGTGATGTTTGCCATCCACTTACAACCTTAACATCAAAGTTGAATACAAATTGTTGAGTCATATTATCAACTAAAGAAGGATTCAATGCATCCTCATGCCCTGCCCAAAAGACTTCTCCATCATTGATGGTTAATAAAGAGTTCCACTTGCTAACAGCTTCACCCGTCTCAATACCCGTGAACTCAAAGATGGTAGTATCAAACTCAATACCCATCTGAATGGCTCCAATCTTATTGCCGTAAGTATACATCGTTACCGGAACCTGCATTGTGAAGTCTGCAGTCATCGTTAACTTAGGAATTCTAAACTCTACCGTGTCTGGGTTAGGAGTCATGTAAACTGTTGGGTCTAAGATGTAATCTGTACCTATAGTTGAGTCAGCCATCTTAGCAACAATAACAGCTGGGTTATTGTATCCCGTATTCGTTACATCACCTACAACATATAAGAAAGCAATTGCTGAATCATTACCATTCTGAATTGTATCAATTGAATACTGTCTCGGTGCTAGTGACCATAGCGGAGTAGATTGTGATTGAACTGCAAGAGCATAAGCATCCGGTGTCAGTAATGTAGTATTGTATACTCCGTTGAATAAGTTATTCCACGTTGTTTGAGATAAAGCTAATCTGTTAAACATTGCAAAGGCATCTGAGATTGTGATGTCTTCACTCTCGTTGATATCTCCTTGCAACCATTCAATACCATTTAAAGTATCTTGCTGTGAAGCTTGATTAGCTAGTTTGTAAGCATCAGTGATGGATAAGGCTCCTCCATCAGTCATCGTATCAGTCTGTCCTACTAATCTTAAATGATACTTAGAAGTATCTAATGAAGTAGTTACAATTGCTAAACCATCTGAGTCTGTACTATCAGCTTCAATTAACGTCCATGCTGCTGTTGTACTATCTTTATGACGAGCATAAGCTGAATACCATACCCCTAATGCATCTGAGCTGTCTACATTATAAACGTGGATTGGATAGTTAATGATTGGTTGTTGGAAGTTCCCTCCGTAGTTCTCTAATCCTAATGCGTTATCAATACCATTACCCGTTGTGTAAACTGATTGGTAAGTTGTTGTTGGATCGAAGAAGAGTGAGTCACTCTCTGCATTATACGTTGTTGCGTTGTTTAGTTTTAACTTAAACATCGCTCCATTCGACCAATCAAACGTTGTAGAGTTACCCGTGTAAGAGGCAATAACATTCAATACTCCATTGTTGTCGAAGTAGCTACCATACTTATCCGTTACACTTATTGCTGTTGGTCCCCAAAAGATCTGAGCACTACCAAATGCAGTGGCATCGTAATTGATCTGGAACTGTACAGCTTTAACAGCATCAGCAGTTGGATTAGAGAAGTGAAGGTATACTTCTGTGTACCCTACTGTAGACTCTTCTAATGTAAATAAAGTATCGACTAGAATGTAAGCCGAGTTACTTGAAGGAGGTGTTAATACCTCAGTGGCCCCGTTTTGAGCATATGTAGCGGATAGGCCCATAACCGCTATTAATGTTAGTAATAGACGTTTCATCTAATAATCGTTTTAGTTTGAACATAGAAAACATATTAAATAAAACTCTTTTTACTTATTATAAATAGACACGGAAAGGGACTACAAGGCCCCTTCCGGAATAATTTAAACTACTACTTAACTTACTCTTCTACAACTTCTTTGTGGTACCGGACTGTATATACGGTGCCGGGAGTACCGTTAACGGCTAGTGCTGCATCTACCTCTGCTTCAGAGCTATAGAAGAGTACTTCATCGTCTTGGCTGGTCTTTTGCAGGTTACTGTCTAATGCGTAACCTTTTTCTAGTAAGTAATACTTATTTTGAACTGTCATAATAGTTTATTTTAGTTTGGATCTGCAGTAGTAGTTGTCATTGTTCCAGTCTTAGCACCGTTTGTAAGCCATCCATCCCAGTTGGAACACCAAATCACTACCTTCTTATGGAAGTAGTTATAATATACTTTAAACATCGCTCCTTGTCTAATTCTTCGAGGATAGTACCTAGTCGCACCACTAGCACCTATACTTATATTTGATTGATATTGAGATACTGTGTCACCCCCTCCTTCGTTATGACCTGTCATATATAGGTCCCAAGTACCTTGTGGAAGGAATACGCCTATGTTGAAATCATCTTGACCTACATTATGCCCGGTACACTCAAATGTCTGTTTTGCAGTTGGTCCGCCGGAGCTGTAGGTTTGGGTCCATGATGCAAATCCAAAGCGAAGAGTTCCGTTATATGTATTATCTTGATCAACTAAGATTGTTCTACCGTTAATCTCGTCAATTGTACTTAAACCTGCTGGAGAACTGTTTCCGATGACGACCTCTGTACTGTTGCTATCTACAGTATAGAATGTATCGTCAGGAGAATTGATAAACCCTCTTCTTGATGCATCGCCTCCTACCGCGGATGATATGTTAACGCTTGAGTTAAATGCACTTCCTACTCCTGTAAAGGCGAGACTGGTTCCGGTTAAAGTTACATTTGATACGTAATCTGTAGAACCTCCGCCTGTTGGAGCATTTTGTTCAATAACGTTACCTGAAGCATCTACTGCTAACCATTTAGCTGCTGTACCTGTAAAGCTTCCTCCTCCGTACTCATTTAGTTTAACTTTTCCGCTTGCTAGTACCTGTAACTTAGTAGTGGGAGATGCTGTTCCGTCTGGTACTGTCTGTACAACAAATCTTGATGGCAGGTTTGTAGCAGAATAAGTACCTGCAGTAGTGTCCAATTGAAACTGCACACTACCTACCTCTTTTGAATAAGTTCGAGAGTGTGCTTGTAATTCAGCAAATAAGAATCCTGGTTGAGGTGCTACGGGTGGAAAAGCTGTAGAGAATCTTAACGATGGATTAATAGCTGTACTCGCTATTGTTAGAGTGTCGTTTGTATTGTCGTAGGTCAAGCCGCTATCTCCTCCGAATGACCCGTTATTGTTGAATTGGATTTGTCCATCCGAACCACCTGGTGAGGTTGAGCCTCCTCCTGTTGCTGCTGCTCCGTAACTTAACTCACCTGTTGAGTCGTCGAAGTAAACTGCGTAAGAGGTTGTTCCTCCACCTAGTCGAGGTAAGTACATTTCTCCAGATTGAGATACGTAGAGGTTTGTATTGATGGTAGAAGTAGTAGCTTCTGTCTGCTCTAATGCAAAGTCATTAGTTCCTTTAGTACCAAATAGTATACCAGCTCCACTTCCGTTAGATCCCATCATCTGGAGTCTGATAGCATTGTTTTCTGTAGAGTCCATTCTGATAGGTACTCCTTCGCCGCTAATATGGAATTTCCTAGAAGGTGATGCTTGTCCTAATCCAAGTCTACTATTTACATCATCCCAAGTAAATCCAGAAGCTCCACCCATAACACCTGCATCGTTGTACTGAATCTGTCCGTTAGATCCTCCTGGTGTTGCTGTACCGGTAGAGCCGGCAATACCCTGGAGACCTTGAATACCGGCTCCAGTTAAACCTTGTATACCCTGGACGCTCTGTACACCCTGTATACCTTGAGTTCCCTGTGTACCTTGTCTACCTTGTACTCCCTGCACTCCTTGAGTTCCCTGAATACCTGTTGTTCCTTGCAGACCTTGTACTCCTTGGATACCTTGAAGTCCTTGGATACCTTGAAGACCCTGGATACCTTGAATGCCTTGTATACCCTGTGTGCCTTGAACTCCTTGGAGGCCTTGTAAGCCTTGTATACCCTGGACTCCTTGTACTCCTTGGAGGCCTTGTATACCCTGCACTCCTTGGAGGCCTTGTAGACCTTGTACACCTTGGATGCCCTGTGTGCCCTGGATTCCTTGTACTCCTTGTGTGCCCTGGATTCCTTGTACTCCTTGTATACCTTGAGTACCTTGAGTACCTTGTGCTGATGCTCCTCCTGAAGGACCTTGTGCACCTTGTATACCTTCACCAGAGGTTCCCTGTACACCCTGCACTCCTTGGACTCCTTGGACTCCTTGTAAGCTCTCTCCTTGTATACCTTGAGTACCTTGAGCGCCATCTAATCCGATACCTTGTATACCTTGAACGCCTTGGGTACCTTGGATACCCTGCACTCCTTGTAGTCCTTGAATACCTTGGATACCTTGGATACCTTGTGTACCCTGTATACCTTGTACTCCTTGTGTGCCCTGGATTCCTTGTATACCTTGAGCTCCTCCAGTGCGTTGTCTTACTTCTCCTGTGGCAGCATCCAAGACTAAGAAGTTCGTGTTAGTAGCATCTGTCGAAACACTTCCTACACTTAGTTTATCATCAACTCTTAATCCAGTGTCAATAACAAATCTACTGTTACCGTTATTCCATTTCAGAGATTTATTTGCTCCAGCTACTTCGATACCTGCTCCGTCAGCTGCTGCTGCTGTTGCTGAACCTGAGGCTACTGTTATAAGTTTATCCTCTACTCTTAACTCGCTAACTTGCAATTCTGTCTTAGTACCTGTAACTGTTAAGTCTCCTGAGAGATATAAGTTGCCAGCTGTTAACAGGTTAGTAGATGGGTTATAAGTTAAGTCTGAGCTATCAACTAATACATCAGCATTACCTGATGATTGAGATACAAATGTTAAGTAGTGTACATTATTAGCTGAAGAATCAGTTACTGTTACTGCTCCTACTAGATCGCTCTTTGCAATGTAATGTAAAGCTCCATTTCCGTCTATAGTCACAACATTGTCAGCTGCTGAAGTATCCAAAGCTGAGAGTGTTACCGTACTCTTTGCTTCAAAAGATCCACTAGCAATAGTTGGATTATACAACTTTATTTGTGCTCCAGAAGCGAGACCAAAATCTGCACTTATATAACTCCCGTCACTGAATATACCAGAGGTGGTTGTTATTAAGAATTTTATAGGATATGTACTACCATTACTGTGGTAGACTAACCATTGGTTATTGGCTGTGTTATTGTAAATTCCTAATGCCATCTAGATTTATTTTTTATATTATATAGATAATGGTCCAATCCAATCTGTACCGTCGTAATACCAAAGCCCTCTGTTATCAATTACCTGATTTCCAAATGGGGTAGTGATCGTAATACTACCGTCTGTTTGATAAACTACTAAACCTGTTGCAGGACTAGATATGTTTATTCTCTGTGTTTCAGTCATTCTTGGAGGTAGTAATCCTTGAGTAGTTGAATCAGCTTGTAGAATAGCTGAACTATCTTTAGTTCCTGTTCCTGAGTATGTGCTAGCAAACTTAACATCATCTGTAGTTTCTAATCCTAAATCTACAGCTGTAGTCGTGCCCATAGCTGAATGAGAGAAGGTTCCTTGTGATGTAGAAGATACTCCAATAGATCCACTGATTACATTAATTGAGTTAATGTATGTTAATGTATCAGAGTCTGTGTATTGGTTAATTGATCCGCTAACTACTCCTTCAGCATCTAACTTCTCCTTAACTCCGTCAGTAAAATGTAATGAACCTGTATTAACGGATAATGTTCTAGTAGCTGTTATATCACCTCCGCCATCTAATCCATCACCTGCTGTGATGCTTACTGAAGAGTGGTCGATGTGTTCATTCGCTACAAAGTTAGAAGTAGCGTCATGATCAACCTGACCTGATACTGAACCTGAGATTACATTATCAAGATTCATCTTAGCTTTTACATCAGCATCTGTATAGTGAGTAAGGTCAGAAATCTGAGATTCAGTAATTGTAATTTGTTGTGATCCAGATACTGTACCTGAAGGTAAATGATCAACTACTTGCTGTGAGCCCGATACAACTCCTGAAGGTAAAATGCTTGTTAATGAACCTGAAAGTACTCCGTCAAGGTTCATCTTAGCTTTTACATCAGCATCTGTATAATGTACTAAATCTGAGATCTGAGATTCAGTAATTGTGATTTGTTGTGAGCTTGATACTGTACCTGCTGGCAGGTGATCTACTACTTGTTGTGATCCTGATACTACTCCTGATGGAAGTAAACTAGTTAAAGAACCCGATACAACGTTGTCAAGGTTCATCTTATTCTTAACATCAGTATCTGTGTAGTGAACTAAATCTGAGATCTGAGATTCAGTAATTGTGATCTGAGATGATCCGGACACTGTACCGGCAGGTAGATGAGCTACTACTTGAGCAGAGCTACTTACTACTGCTTCGGTATTTAATTTTTTCTTAACACCACCTGTAAAATGTAATGAACCTGTATCTACACTTACATCTTGATCTGCTAAACCGTCAAAGCTAAAAGACTTAATCCCGTCTCCGGAACTTAATGTTTTAGATAAAATAAAGTCTCCTGCAAACGACCCTGTGAATGAACCAGTTGCCTCAACATCTGTTAGTTGAACTCCATCTAATCTACTATTTGTACTTCCTAAATCTAATCCTGAGGTACCGATTGTGATCGATGAGTTAATTAATGAACCGCTTACTAATCCTGTAGCAGCGTCATAAGACATGTCGATACCAGAAGGTCCTGTAGTGTCTGCTGCGCCTATCTTCTTTCTTACTCCTTCTGTAAAATGAGCTGATCCTGTATCGATGTTTACGTCTTGATCTGCTAAACCATCAAAGTTAAATGACTCAATACCTTTTCCAGCGCTTACTGCTTTTGATAAGATAAAGTCACCTGCAAATGATCCTGTGAATGATCCTGTTGCTTCAACATCTGTTAGTTGAACTCCGTCGATTGTACTGTAGCTACCTCCTAAATCTAATCCTGAAGTACCTATTGTAATTGATGAGTTAACTAATGTTGAAAGTATCTCACCAGTACCGCTATCGTAATTTACATCAATACCAGCAGGTCCTGTAGTTGATAGACCTGTTATGGTCCTTCTGGCTCCTTCTGTAAAATGAGCCGATGCTGTAGCAACTCCTACAACTTGATCTGATAGTCCGTTAAAGCTGAAAGGATCAATTCCTTTGCCGCTACTTACTGCTTTTGATAAGATGAAATCTCCTTCGAATGACCCTGTGAATGAGCCAGTAGCTTCTACGTTGGTTAATTGAACTCCATCTAAAGCTGGGTAAGTGTTGCCTAAATCTAGATTTGTATTACCTACTATAATATTAGGAGTTACTATATTAGCGGTAATCTCGCCAGGGATTGGATCGTAGTGTACTTCAATTCCTCCAGGACCACCAGTAGGTGAACCTGTTATCTTCTTTCTAACTCCTTCTGTGAAATGAGCTGATCCTGTATCTACTGTTACAATCTCATCAGAAGATCCGTCAAATAAGAATGACCTAACACCTAGTCCACCTTCAATAGTATGATCTAGTCCTACACCTGTTAGTCCAGATCCATCGCCTTCGAATGATCCTGAGAATGATCCAGAAGCTTCTACTTCGTATAAAGTTAAGCCTGAAAGTCTACTGATGTTAATATCATAGTCTCCATGATGACGATGGAATGTAAATATGTTTGCGTTTGCATCAAAAGAAGCACTGTATACTAGTGAGCCAGATTCTGCTTCAGTTACAAAAGAGCTTAGGTCGACTAGGTCAGTTGTACCGTTACCTTTAATGAAAGTTATAATTTGTGATACATCATCAAAGCTTGAACCCAAATATAGAGATCCTGTTTCAGGTTCTATTACAAACTCTGTAAAATCAATATCGAATGTAGAGCCGTCTCCTTTCTCGAATCTAAGGACATCAGCAGACAGGCTAGCAGTAACTAATGACTTAGCAGATACTTCAGCAATCGATGCACTAACTTCTAAGAAGTTGTCATCTATCTCGTCATGGGTTAGTGGAGAAAGTTTCGGATTATCTCCTAATACTCTTAAGGTGAGGTTCATAGTGATAAATTAAGTTTAATATAAATAGACACGGAAAGGGGCACAGGGCCCCTTCCGGTAAACTTAAACTTACGTCCTGGGCTACTCTTCATCCAAGTCTTCCTCTACTTCATCTTCGAAGTAGATTCCGTCTTGCAGTCCCTCAAAAAGTAGACGTGGATCGAATTCAGGTCTATTGATCGGTATCATCTAAGCTCTGTATCTCTTTAGGTAAAAACTCGCTGTTAATATGTCCACAATCTTTACAACTAAAGACTGGGATTGGCATGTACGATGTTTGACCGGTCCCTGTTAAAAGTCCGGATACCTTTCTGATATGCAAAGCTTGTTCAAAATACATTCCTCCGCATGAGTCACATGTCACAGGAGAAGTTTGATCTAAACTTACGTTTGTTTGTTGCTGCATTACTTTGTGTGATGTAGTTCGTAAACTTTATTAATCAGATTAGTCTTATTCAAACTAGAATCTAACTCAGTGTTAAATTCGGTTCTAGCGTGATCAAGCAATTCTTGCTTTTTCAATCCTCTTAGTTTACTTTTGGTAACCTTACCTTCGATTACCGGACCGCCTCTTAGGGCTTCTGCTACATCATTCACCTCTTCTATTACATCTTCTGAGGCTTCTTTTACAGCTTCCATGACGTCTTGTACTTCTTCTACTACGTCCTCTACTCTGTCCTTAACTGCAATAACAGTTCTCTTTGCGTTGTCGACTGTTTCGATGATTCTTTCATCAATGGTTGTACGACCTAATAACCAATTCCAAGCTTGAGCTAACTTTGCTACTACTCGGTTCCATAAACTTCTTAACATGTCTTTTAATTTTAAATGTTTGTTATATATAAATATATACTGTTTACCATTTATACCGGACTATCTTCAAGTTTTTTTTGTAAAAAGTTATAAAAGTCCACAATAGTTTCTCCATCAAAAGAATCAATAAGCTTATCTATTTCCGACTTACTAACATTAAAAGCTTTGCTAGCAGCTTTAAAGAAAGAGTCTAACTTCTTATTTTCATCTTTCTCATGATCCTCAAGTAACCTTTTTCGTCTAGCGATATCCATTCTAGCTGCTTCTAAGAACTCAGCAGTATCTTTGTACTCAAACCACTTCTTACGTAGCCTGTGCTCTACTAATTCAGCTTCAAACTTATAAGGAGATAAATCATAATCGCCATTCTCAACCTTCGAAGCAAAAGAAGCGGTAGTGGGTAGAGGTTTATTTTTAGGAGTATAACTCTTCCACCACATAAACCTATTGTAAGGCATCTTATAATAATTCTTCTTAAAGAACTTTTCTAACCACTCCTCAGTATGCAGAGGCTTAAACGGACAGTGATCGTATTTATCGTATTCTAATATCTCCATAACCTTTTACTTTGTCTAAATATAAGAAATTACTTCCTACTATCCAACTACAGGTAGTACTATCTTTGTTCAATACTAAGGAGCCTGTACTTTTCGTAGAACTCTATATCTTCTCTTAATAGTACATTTATAAGCTGATAAGTATCGGAGTGTAGTTGTACTGTGTTTGATTTACTTTTATTTGAATGAGGCATTAAGTCGTAATCGAATCCCAATTTAGTTCCTAAAAATTTTATCTCATCTCTTAAGTTTTCAAATATACCGATATGATCTAGTTCTTCATCAAACCACGAGGATTGTCCAACTATTCCTCTAGGAGGGTACCACCACTTCATAAGAGTATATAGTGATAGAAAATTATCTGGAGTGATTATATTACCTTCTAAAGGGATCTGTTGTTGCCATCTTAGAGTCATTCCTACTAGTTTGTAAGTAGGATGTTGATTAGACCACCATGCTTTCCGTTCATGCATATAATATGAACGTACCCAGTTGAAAGGCTCTCGTACAAAAGCAAATTTATAATAAGAGTTCCAAATCTCTTCACCGACAATCTTTCTACATTCAGATGCTGGTTGGTGATTATAAGGAGGTACTGGAGGGTTGTATTCTTCGTAAGTCTCCTCTACCTCAGGATCGATCATCTTAAACAATTCAGTTAAAGATGTTCCTGCTGTCTTACGAGGCTGTATAATTATACATTTAAACTTATGTGATACTATCATAACTAATCTTAAGTCAGTCAGAGGAGCCGAAGCTCCTCCTCAGTAATTCAACTGATAGACACCTGACTGCGTTCTTTATCTTAATGAGAAATCTTTCTGTAATTTAAGTGTTCTGAAGAACTCATTTAATCTTACATAACTACTATTAGCTCTTTCTATCTCTGTAGCTCTAATGCATAGACATTTATCAGAAGGAAATGCTCCATGTCTTGATATAAAGTCTAGAACATCTCTAGCTCCTTCTGGAGTGATTAAATATCCGTAAGTCCCTCTAAATGTATACCCTGTTATCTCTTCTCCTATGTAAAAACTGTTCTTAGGGTGAGGCTGTACCCCTGGTTCGTACTTCTCTAGATTTGCGTTATACGTCTTATAATGTTCATTATCCCCGCTTTCAAATGGTAGATGTGCATCTAAGTGACATACTTTCTTAACATCAGAAAGAATCTCTCTCGGATCACGGATAAGCACTCCGTCCTGTTCTAAGATTAGAAAAGGTTCTTCTTGTTTAGCACATTTATCCCAAAGTAAATAGTGACTAGCTAAGCATCCAATAGTACCAGCAGACCAGGCTGATTGAGGTACATATGCTGAAGGATTTACTTTAAATAATTTTAATACATCAATACCATCGTTACCTACTACTCCATCAAATAATTCGTAATCAATATTAAATTTCTCTAAAGAAGCAATAGTATCAGATGTCATCTCAACTGAAAATTCGTTGCCGCTGAGGTATATTACAAAGGTCTTCATTCTATTTTTGTTTTTGTACCCATTGTAAAATCGATGTAACAGGTGACCATTCTAACTGTTTCTTTGCAGCAGTTATATCTGCACAACTTCGTCGAGGTTCCTTTCTTGCAGGAATATAAATAAGGTTTCCGGAAATAGCTTTTGCTATATCGGTAATAGAAGTCTCTTGGCCAAAACCTAAATTTATAACACTGTAAGAGGAATTACCCACCTGTGTTGATTTATACATAGCAGAGCAGATATCCTTAACGTATACATAATCACGAGTCTGTGATCCGTCTCCAGTGATTGTTATAGGTTCGTTAGCTGAATGTTGTTTTAAGAATAAAGCTACAGCGGGTGCGTATGATCCAGTACTTGGTTGATCTTCTCCGAAGACATTAAAGAATCTAAATACATTTATGTTTAAGTCGCTAAATGCACTTAGCATATGTTCTGCTATAAGCTTGTACTGTGCGTAAGGACTAATAGGGTTTAATTTAGAATCTTCTACAAAAGGAATATCCTCTCTATCTCCGTAGACAGCAGCAGTACTGGCAAAAACAAAGTTACTCGCCTTTTTTCTAGATGCCCAACTCACTAATCTACTTGTAGCTACACATATTCCTTTTTCGTACTTATCAGGATTTTCTATAGACTCTTGAACTGAGACTGGTGAAGCTAAATGAAATACCCAATCGACTTCTATGTCCGGAAGTCTGTCAGTGATTAAGTTTATATTTCTAAAAGATACTTCTGTGAATGGGATTCTTCTTATTTTACCTGTTGATAGATCATCCCACACCTCTACCTTATGACCTTCTTGCAATAATAAGTCAACTAAATGATGCCCAATAAAACCTGCTCCTCCAGTAACTATTGCTTTCGCCATTACTCTTATTATATTTGAGCCTCTTGCCAGACTTGAACTGACGACCTGCTGATTACAAATCAGCTGCTCTACCAACTGAGCTAAAGAGGCATTAAAGTTACATCAGACAGGCATTCTACTCCCAGCTCCGAGGAATTGTATCTAACTTAGCCCTACTCACCGCTGTGCGGGTACCTGAAGATATAACTTTGTTGGGGAGGAGGGACTCGAACCCCCACGCCGTTAGGAACGGATTTACAGTCCGTCGAGCCAACCAATTGCTCAACTCCCCATTAAATAAGAGCAGTCGTTAGGATACGTCGTCCTATTAACAGTAACTTACTTTTACCCCTGCAGAGGTGTACTGAACTTTTTACCCGCTCTATTGTGAACCCGACAGGATTCGAACCTGTGACCGTCTGCTTAGAAGGCAGATGCTCTATCCAGCTGAGCTACGAGTCCATATGTGAGAGGCTTCACCCATGTAGCGCGCTTCAGGGTCCCTACCTAAGCAGTCCGTCGACTGTACTCTTAGGATTTTACGTTTTACTCCTCTCTTATGTACCTCAGGGCGGGCTCGAACCGCCACGGACATTACTGCCCAAGGGATTTTAAGTCCCTCATGTCTACCAATTCCATCACTAAGGCTCCTTCTAGAATGGAAGTTCTACCCCATCCTCATCGTATGAAGCCTCCGCACTAGTCTCTCCATACAGAGCCATCTTACCATAGTAAAATGTATAAACCAAATACGGATCCTCATTAAAATCCATTACTCTTCCTTAGTCTTCCAGTATAAACTTCTGATCTCTGATCCTAACTGATTGTCGTTAGGTACTTGCTTGACTAACTCCTTTACCACATGAGCAAAGTAAGCATCATCGTATAACTTATTCTTCTCCATAAAACCTAAAGTAATACATCCCAATCTGCAGCAGCTAATACTAATGCACGAGTTGAATCCATCGTAGGATCCTCTTTAACCAGCGCCATAGCATCTAATACTACCTCTACTTGTAATCCGTGATACATAACTTGTGATAGAATCTCACTTGCTAAATTTCCTTCTAATTCATTCATAACCTTTCTTTCTTTTTATCTTCAATAAAGATACGAATTAACCTTCGTATCTCCAACTACGCTCCTTAGTTTTATCGAACTTTTTTTTATCACCGTGATCACGCGAGATCATCTTTCTCCGAATCTTTTGGGCTAATGCCCTCTCTTCTTTGCTTTCTCTGTTCATCGCTCTCAATGTTCCACATCTCATCCCAAAATGTGAAGCCTACATCACTATCGTTCCATTCCATAAGATACGAAAATTACCTGCTTCCTACAACTGTTCCGGAAAACTTTTGATACGCTCTTTCGTATGCATCGAGCTTGTTCCTGTACCTCTCTTCCTTTACGTACCTTGAAGCAGTATCCTGCCATTGTACAAAAAATCCTTCATCGAAAGCGAGGTGACCTAACTCCTCAATACGTTTCTCACTCATAACACCAAAAGTAATAAACAATTAAACAACAAGTAATACCCTAATAAATAGCCCGGGTCAAAGGCCCGGTAGGGACTTTTCTAGATATTCGCGCGTGGCACCTTCGGTGCGAGGGAAGACAGACGCCCGCCCCCGCCCCTCGGCCTAACCAAACAACATTTGCTTTTGTACTTGATCGACGTAAAGCTCGGTAACAGATCCTTCTTTATCTTCTAATATTAAGACAGATCCTTTTACTTCTACTACTTTTAACTCCTTGCCGGCGTGAAAGCCTTGCTTTACTTTCACCAAGTCACCTGATCTATAAATTGGCATTATTTATTTCTTTTACGGAATCCGCCCATATTAACTTTATGACTCTTATCTACATTTTGAGTCTTATTTTCTCTCTTTACTGTTTGCTTAGTTCTACCTGTTTCTTTGTTAAACCAAGTTAACCATTCGCTAAAAGCTTCGTAGCGTTGCTTTGCTGATATTCTACTCATTACATAAATTGATTAAAGTCCATTTCGGTTGATTGCTCTTCTTTCTTGATATTGGAAACGACAGCTTCTGTTACCATTACTGTTCCTGCTACTGATACTGCATTCTCTAATGCTAATCGAGTAACTTTAGCTGGGTCAATGATACCTTCGCCTAGCATGTTAGTCATACTAGATTCAGATAAATCATACCCCATCCAGAAGTCTTCCTCATCGTCGATCATATTCATTACCTGAATGAGACTATGAGCATTATATCCTGCATTCTTTAGGATAGTCTGGAGAGGTTCCATGATACTGCTAAATAAGATCGATTGACCTTTGGCATTATCGGTATCATCCTTACCGTTATTGATAGCCATTGCCGCACGATAAAGAGCTGTTCCACCTCCAGGTAGTATACCTTCTTCTAAAGCAGCTTTAGTAGCATGTAGAGCATCTTCAACTCTATCCTTCTTCTCTTTCATCTCTACTTCAGAATAGCCTCCTACATGTACGATAGCTACTCCTCCGATCAATCGTCCTAAGCGGTCCTGTAGGGTCTCTTTTTCGAACGGTGAATTACTATTATCGATGAGAGACTTAATCTCCTCTACTCTCTGTTCGATTGCTTCAGTGTCTCCTTTGCCATCTACGATAGTAGTCTCATCTTTACCTACTGTTACTTTACGAGAAGATCCTAACCAGCTTACATCAAACTTATCTAGGCGCATTCCTTTCTCTGGACTCACTACTGATCCTCCTGTTAAGGTAGCAATGTCTTCCATCATAGCTTTCTTACGATCGCCAAATTCTGGTGCTTTAACTGCTACTACTTGAAGAGTTCCTCTCATCTTATTAACGACAAGGGTAGAGAGAGCTTCGCCATCGATATCGTCTGCGATAATCAATAGTGGTTTGTTCTGTGCTGAACAAGCTTCAAGAATTGGAAGAAGCTCTTTTGCGGCGGTGACTTTCTTATCCACAATAAGAACCTGTGGATTACTTAAAGTAGCAGTCATAGTATTGTTATCTGTCACAAAGTATATAGACTTATAACCTCTACTAAACTGCATACCTTCTACAACCTCGAGGTATGTCTCTCCTGTACGAGACTCCTCTATAGTCACAACACCTTCTCGCCCTACCTTATCCATCGATGATGCGATAAGCTCTCCTACCTCTGCGTCGTTATTTGCTGATATGGTTGCTACCTGACGTAGCTGATTCTCATCTGTAATCTCTACAGATTGATTCTCTAAATACTCTAAAACTTCTTTAGCTGCTTGCTCAATACCTTTCTTAATCTGTACAGCATTAGCTTCCTTATTAGAGATCGCTGCCATACCTCTCTTAAGGATAGCTGCTGCTAATAAAGTAGATGTAGTTGTACCGTCACCGGCTTGATCTGCAGTCTTAATAGATGCCTGCTTTACTAACTGTGCTCCGATGTTCTCCATAACATCCTCAAGTTCGATAGCTTTAGCTACCGTTACACCGTCTTTAGTCGAGACTGGCATGCCTTGAGCTTGCTCAATAATAACGTTACGTCCATTAGGACCCATCGTTGCTGTTACTGCGTTTGCTAGCTTCTCAACACCTGCTAGAAGTTGCTCACGTGCTTCTGATGAAAATTTAATTTGGTTGCTCATATTAGATTAATTCGTGGTCGTCTGCTGGGTTATACGTTTCTTTTACTACACATAGGATCTCTCTAGAAGGAGCAACTAAGTACTCTTCTCCTTCAAATTCTACTCTAATAGCTCCTACTTTAGGCAATAGCACCACATCCCCAACCGATACGTTGACTGGTATAAATTTACCAAACTCAGACATCCGTCCGGGTCCTATTGCGATAACTTCACCCATTTCTGGACGCTCCTTACCCATGTCGGCAACGATAATGTTACCGTACATCTGCTCTTCTGCTTCGATAGGCTTAACTATAATCCTATCATTCAAAGGCGTTAATTGTTTCATATGTTTGTTAGATCGTTTACTTTTTGAGATACTTCTTCATAGCGGGTGATATACTCGCCAATACTTAACGTATCTTGATTAGATTCATTAACAGTTAATAGACGTGATACTCTTTTTAAAGCATTACTTAAGTTACTAAAGTAACCTACAGGTAATGTAGAGCCTTCAGTCATTAAAGTATACTGGGATTCGTCTAGTGTAATGTAATAAGGAGATAACACCTTATCCTTGATCGTCATCATCGTCTTCTGATGACCTTTTTGCTTTCCTCTAGCCATAACTACTTATTGATTATTTACTTAATATAAGAAAAAAAGAGACAGGGACCAACTATAACCTTTGGTTTTTCCTATTTAATTTTCAAAACTTTTGGCTTAGCTTCATCAGCATACGGGATTGTGATCTTCAATAGACCGTCCTTCATCTCTGCTTCTGAGTTTACTAAGCTGAATTTTGGTGCAATCTTGTAACCTAAATTAAAAGAACGCCTTGCGATACCTCGATGTACCCAAGTGCCTTCTGGTACGTTATCTTCGTCCTTATTGTAGGAAACTCTTAGAATGTCTCCTTCAATATTGATTTCAATATCCTTCTTAGTGAGACCGGTACATGCAACTTCGAAATGCAATCCGTCTACTGTTTCTAAAATGTCTACTGGGTGTTGAATCTTTGCATCAAGTACTGGTGCAAATGTATGTTCGCTATTGAAAAAGTTGCGAACAAGAATGTCGAATGGGTCGACGCCACGTTGAATAAATGTCATAATCCTTAGATTTATGTTAGTAAAATGTAATAACTTAGACTCCCAATCGGTAAGTCTCTTAAAGAGGTCCCTGCTCTCTTATATATAAATACACCTTAATGCCCATCTCTCCAGTTATCAGAAATCTCTGGTGGTGCTTTCAAAGTTACTCCTTCAAGCTTAGTTGTATTCTCCATAATCTCTTGAACAATTGGAGCAAACATCTCTGCTTCTTCTTCTGATACGTTGATTAATAATTGATCATGTACCTGTGCTTGTACTCTAGCATCTATACCTAACTCTATTGCTTTACGATTAATCTGTACTGCTGCTCTATTTACAACAGCCGCTGCTAATGACTGAAGCTGGTAGTTAAGGCAGTTATTCAGTCCGTTTCGATAATCTCTATATACCTGGAGTACTTTCTCTTTACCATGTTGATCGGATAAGTTTTTACGGAATCTCCAATCCATCATCTGCTCTCCAAAGCGTTCGAAGATAGCCTTTACTTTAGGTAAGTGACGAATACGACCTACCTTGTTAACGATAAAGCCATGCTCTTTTACTTGCTCTCTAGACTTAATTCTCCATTCTTTAAGCTTAGGGAATCCATCTAAGTAACCGTTAACAAGCTCTTGAGCTACTTTCTGATCTACATCTAGAGTCTTACTTAAAGCGAATGCTTCCATTCCGTATGCAATACCTAGTGAATAAGCTTTAGCAGTATTTCTCTTAACAGGATCTAACTTCTTAAGGTAGATAGGAGACTTCTTATCTGGTGATACTCCGTTAGGGTACTTGACTTTATCCTCTTCTAGCTTTTCAGTCTTGATAGCTACAGTAGAGTAGAAGTCCCATCCGTTATTAAAGATCTCCTGTAAGCCTATATCACCAGATACGGAAGCAAAGCAGTGAGGTTCTAGGGATTCATAATCGGCATCGATTACTTTTCGTCCTTCTCCTGCAGTAAGAAAAGCTCTAACGATGTTGGTATACTCGACGATGATTGGTGCGTCTTCTCCTTCCTCTTTAGGCTTAGGTAGCTGTTGAGCGTCGCTTCCGTAACGGCCAGACACAGTACCATTCTGTTTGAAGTAAAAATAATACTTTCCGTCTTCCTCTCCATCTATGAATCGATCAATGTACGTAGACTTGATCTTTAGTAGTTTGTTATAAATACGAAGGTTCTCTGCCCAAGTGTACCCACTCTTCGCTAAATGTACGATCATATCCATATCGAACTGATCTTGACCTTTGTTAGTCTGAGTGAGAGGTTTAATGCCCATATACTTGAAAGCTATCTCTCCTAAGTGCTTCTTGGATTGAATATTAATATACTCGCCATCATTCTTCTCTTTCCAGAGTGACATAGATATTCTTAATACCTCCATCTCATCTAAGACGTCTAAGTCTCCAGTCAATAGGAATTGCTTAGCAGGACTATCTTCTAACTCCTCAATAAGCTTTTTGCCCATAGAGAACTTTCCAGTCTTTTCTGACTTAGGTAAAGGTAGTGAGTATCTCATCGCTATATACTGAGCCCAAGTACCTTTGTTCGAAGGAGGGAATTCTCTTAAAGCTGTATCAACAATCCACTCTTTAGCTTCTGGAAGAGCAATAAGAGAGTCGAGCACAATCTTTTTATTCTCTTCTAAGTCTACAGTAATACGTTCGTGAGTATCTCTTAGAAGATCTAAATCTAAATCTACTCCCATCTCTTCCATTGGTATAGTTACTTCCTTATATAAAGGCATAACCTCATCTTCAAAGAAGAACTTCTCTAGATTCTCTTGCTTTAACTTCTCTAAGAAATACGTACAGACACGAAGGGTTAAATCGGTATCGGCAGCAGCATACTTAGACAGTATGTCCATATCAGCTTTGTAAATCTCAAAGCTATCTCGAGTAGTTGAGCCTCCATTACGCTTGATAGACTCTTTCAACTCTACCTGCTCTTCGTTTGCTGCTTTTTCTACATCTAATCCTATATGCTCTTGAATAGAGATTGCTAGAGGTTTCAAACCAAATACTCCCATACCGGCTCCTTCTTCCTGAACAGTATGTACTAGTAGTTGATTCTCTACCCATAGGCTTTCTAAAAGATCTACTCCGTAGAAGTTTTTAGTAAAGCGGCAGTCAAACGAAGCATTATGCATCACAAGCTTCTTACCGATCAACATCGAGATAATCTTCTTAGCAATAGTATGGCAACCCATACCCTCAATAGTAAGCTCTTCTAGAGACTCCTTGTCGTGATCCCAGGCCATCGTTGGTAGGTAGAACCCAATACCAATGTCGCCTGATACAGAGAAACCTACTATCTGTCCTTTTCTCATATTCAAACTATCAGTCTCAGTATCGTATGCAATAACATTTGATTCCTGAATATGCTGAATAAGTAGGTTAACAGTCTCTTTATCTGTTACCGTATAATACTTCTTTTCTATTGCCATATTAGTTACGTTGTCTGTTTAATTCAGGTATAGTCTGGTACTCTTCGTAGTACTCTTTTAGGATAGCTTCTTCTAATCCTTTCTGTAGGTTGGTTCGAAACTTGTACCCAATCAATTCTATATCTTCATTAGGAATTAAATATACGTAAAATTCTACACGATTCAAACGTTCCTTAATGTTTTC
>Ga0222718_10000441_pt1 | contig 42779 bp, 53 predicted proteins | sample C33_27DmetaG_FD_165045 | JGI IMG/M metagenome (GOLD analysis project Ga0222718, IMG submission 165045) | Estuarine water microbial communities from San Francisco Bay, California, United States - C33_27D | ecosystem: Environmental > Aquatic > Marine > Unclassified | place: USA: California...
TAGCGCTCTTAAAGTGGACGGTTCAACCTTTTGAGATTGTTCGGGCTCGTAACCACTTCGAGCGGCAAGGCCAAAGAATTCCTCAGCCTTGTTATCTTCACCTGTGCCAAAGCTTACGGCAACATTATTTTTAATAATATCACCTAAGCCTTCCTTGCGAAGCCATTCATGCGCCTTTTCTTTTAGTGCAGGATCTGCTTTCATCGTGCAACTATATTTCTTAGAAACTTCGACAGTGCTACCATCAAAAAGTTTCAATGACGCTAAACCTTGTTCCGATAGCAAATCAGGAATAATTTCTGAACTAATGACATCACGTCGTTGCATTAGATCTTTTAATACTTTTTCTTGTACTGCTATCTGATCATCTAAGTCTAACATTTCCTGACACTTAGATGCTAATTGTTGTATGTTTGTAGTTTTTGAGGCAAAAGACTCTTGGTCTTTTTCCATATCCTCTATTAGATTGCTCATTACTTTATCCTTTCTTGTATAAGTCAATACTCAATGGGTAATATTTAAACTCTCTTTTATCCCATTTCAAGAGATTAAATCTACCTGTAGTGATATCACTAACAATAGCTGTGGATAAGCCAATGACAGCTGGATCACCAGTGCACAAAATATAATCTTGTGCTCTAAAGTCCTGTAAGTTTTTTCTCATTTTAAAAACAAATGGACCAGTGCTAAAAACTATTTGAGATAATTGTGGTAAACAAATAACCAAATAGCCGAAGTTAGATGCGCTAAGAATATTGATATTCTCAGGGGGATGCTGAAGAACATACACAAAAGTTTCTTCAGGGTTTTCTTCTTTAAATTTCAAAAACTCTTGTAAGCTTTTGTCCTTATATAGTTCAAATATTTTATTCTTCATTTGTATTCTTCCTTCTTGACAAGTAAGATAGTGATGTTTATATTTTTGTCAAGAAAGAAATTAACATGATTGAACATTATAAATTTAAGACAAAGCCATACGCACATCAGCTAAAAGCTTTAAGTAACTCCTGGGACAAAGAAACATTTGCTTTATTTATGGAAATGGGTACTGGGAAATCAAAGGTATTAATAGATAATATTGCGCTTTTATATGACAAAGGTGACATACAAAATGTATTAATTATTGCACCAAAAGGTGTTTATCGAAACTGGTATGAAATAGAAGTACCAACACATTTACCGGAACATATAGAGCATACAACAGTTTTATGGGAACCTACTTTAAGTCAAACAAAATTAAGAGAGTTAGATAGCTTATCAGATAACAACGGAAAGTTAAAGATATTTATTATGAATGTAGAAGCCTTTTCTACAAACAAAGGTGTTGACTTCGCCAACAAATTCTTAAACACTACTGTTGGGCGATCACTTATAGGAATTGATGAGTCTACGACAATCAAAAATCCGACAGCCAAACGAACTAAAAATATTTTAAAACTTAGGGATTTTGCAAAGTATCGTAGGATTCTCACCGGATCGCCTGTTACGAAATCTCCTTTAGACTTATATTCTCAATGCTACTTTTTAGATGAATGGCATTTAGGTTTTACATCTTATTATGCTTTTCGTTCACGATACGCGCACATGGTTGAACGAAACTTCGGTGGACGTCGTGTACAGATTGTTGGTTCTTATCGAAGACTCGATGAACTATCTGAAACCCTAGATAAATTTTCTTATCGTGTCTTAAAGAAAGACTGCTTGGATTTACCAGAAAAAACTTTTGTTAAAAGAATTGTTGAACTTACAGATGAACAGAAAAAATTATACGTGTCGATGAAACAAGCGGCAATTGCAGAACTCAAAGGTAAACAGATGACGACAATGAATGTCATTACACAAATGATGCGACTTCATCAAATCACTTGTGGTCATTTTAAAGCCGATGACGGTACTGTCACTGAGGTTAAAAGTAATCGAATGGATGAATTGCTATCCATTTTGGAAGAAGTCGAAGGTAAAGTCATTATTTGGGCAAATTATGTCCATGACATCGAAAAAATAGTCGAAGTCTTAAAAAAAACCTACGGAGAGGACTCTACAGTAGCCTATTACGGTGCAATTGATGCAAACACACGTCAGAATAATATTGCTCTGTATCAGGCTGAAAACGGAAATACAAGGTATTTTGTTGGAAACACTCAAACTGGAGGGTATGGAATCACCCTAACAGCCGCAAATACCGTAATTTACTATTCTAACAACTATGACCTAGAAAAAAGACTTCAATCTGAGGATAGAGCTCACCGAATAGGTCAAAAGAACATCGTCACCTATATTGATTTGATTGCTGAGAAAACGGTGGATGAAAGAATCGTCAAAGCGCTACGCAATAAAATTGATATTGCGAATGAAATTATGGGTGAAGAATTAGTCGATTGGATTAAATAGCCGAAGCGTACTCGGTAATACCTAATTTATTTTTAGTCGCTATTAAATACTGACCTCGATTAGTTCCTTTGTGAGAACAATGAACCCAACCACTGTTTGGATCTTTGCCATCAAAAAATTCCAAGATTAATTGATCGTAAGGTAAGTTCTCATGTATCCAATCAGCGACTTCTTTGTTGGAGACACCAGGTATTTCAAAGTCCGCAGCTTCACCTTTTGCATGTTGTGATTTAGAAGAAGAACCAATTGCTTCACAGAGTTTCACACTTCGAAAACCTGATGTGATAATAACCGGTTTATCAAATGTTGTTCTAATAGGTTCTAGAATATTCAAACAGAGCATTTTCATGTTATATAATTGAGCATCATCCGGTTCATTATCGATACCCATTCTCGATGCTGTTTGTGATTTAATAAATTCTTGATATGTAAAGTGTGGTGATAAGTTCATTATGTTATTCTCCTATTTGATTTCTGTGCTATCGCCTGTTCTCCTGGTGACAGTAAAGCTCCTTCTGTTCTTGTCAATCCTGTCATTGGATTGACTACATTAATATTAGCTAAGTTTGTTGCTGAGGCAACATCCGGTGTAGGTGTTTCTGGTAAAGGCGGTGTTTGTATTTCTGCTTGTGCTACTTCTTGAACAACAGGTTCAGCCACGGTCACCGGTACACCACTAGCTTGTCGCTCTGCCGGTGGTACTTCTATTTCAAACTTTCGACGTTCAAAATTTCTAATCACGTCATCTAATTCTCTTCGCGGGAAGTAATAATTTCTATCACGTTCCCTAGTAAAGATTTCAACACCTCTTTTATTTTCTAATGCTTTTAACTCTTTTATTTTTTTCTTAAACAAACCATCACTATAATTAATAGGTGTATAGTAACCACGTAATAGATTATTGATTCTTTTCTTCGATATTTTTCTTTCCTTTAAAATTTTTCGTAAATCTCTGTCGCTGACACCAAATTTTCTGGCTGTTTCAATCGCTTGGAATATTTGTAATTGTTTTTTGTATGCTTCGTTTTGAATATTAATAAAGTCTTGCACCATTTCTGCCGGACCTCTTGTATTGTATCCGTCGGTCGTATAAAAATTTTCTGTTTCAAATACTTCCTTTTGAATTCTATTAAAATCCGTAATGACATAGTTTAATGTTTTTTGAATATCAGCATCAATAACACGAACACCGGTAAATAAGTTTGTTAGTTCTGTAAACGGATCATAGTCTTTGGCTCCGGTAAAACCTTGACCAATTCTTCTAAATGTTCTGGTTACACCAGGTTCAATGCCTTCAATAATGTGTCCTAAAGACTTCATTAATTTATCACTACCACTATCGCTATCAGAATAGATTCGAGCTCCGGTTTTGGTAACACCACCTCGACTACCAACACCATAACCAGCAGGTAAAACATCTGCTATTTTTTCAAATAAAATAGCTTCTGAAACAAAAGGACTGATTAATTGATTAATAGGACCAGAAATAAATTCAAATAACAAACTATCCTGAGCTTCTTTGGGTGTAATTTCTCTTTGTTTAAAAATATTAGTAATTGCTCTAAACGGAGCAGTCACCACATCATAAGGACTAAAATAAGAAAAGTTTATCATTTTAAAACGACCATCTTCTGGTTTAGAAATAGGAATCATATTAGAATTCTTTTCCCAACTTGCACCATAGTCTCTTTTGTAATCATCAACCATCTCGTCTGTAACACCACTAAATTGTTCGGCTATTTTAGATACTGCAGCGTCGGCACCACCCAACACAGTTCCAGCTCCAAATAATCTTCGATAACCCATTTGTCTCATTTTTGGGTTTTTGGATGCAATTTCTTTTGCACCAATTTCTAGGATATTATAAGTCGTTCTAATCATTTCCGCAGGAAAAGATATAAAGTTACCTAAGGGTAGTTTTCTTAAATTCTGTATGACTTTTGGAACTTTACTATAAGTAGGATAAGTATTTCTTATGTACCAAGCAGCGGCTTCTTCCACGGCATCTTCTAAAGTTTTAACCTGACCTGTGATTCGATTGATAGGATCAAATTCTCTACCCACAATTTGTCTAGTCCAATCAGCTACATCATCGACTGTTTTAAACAAACCTTTTAATTGTGATTTCATATATTCATGGCCGTACCATTTCCATAAGTTATCACCACCGGCATAGACGCGAGTAACATCTTTCATAAATTTTGTATTTGATAATTTATTAATTAGGGTATCAGAATTATCAATTGTTCCGTTTTTAATTTCTTTTAAAACCGCTTGTAATTCAGAGGCCACGATGTTTTCATCAAGAACACCTAATTCAATTTTCTTGCTAATATTGTCAATTAGTTCTTTTTCATTAACTACTTTTCCCGCACCAAAGATGTCATCTAAAACCATTTTAAAAGCATTGGTTACCGAACCCATACCACCAATATGACCATTAGCTAAAGGAAAGAAACTTGCTGAAGTAACGTTTCGAACCTGTGTTGCGGGTGATAAAACAGTTTTACCAAACTGAACTAAAGTTTTTCCCTGAAGTGCAAAATTATATAAACTGTTTTGTAGTAGTTTATCTAAAAAACCTTTACTACCACGTAAGGCTTCAGCTAATTCATTGGATGCATATAATTTACCTAAGTCATCACTTTGTAAAATACCTAGACCGGGTAGTCGTACAATTTGTTTGGCATCTAAAATCCCCGCTGCACGGGCCGCGGCTCTCGTTTCAAATAACCATCCTTGTCGTAAACCTAAATCTGCTAAAGTATCAAATAATCTTTTATTGGTAGTTGTGGTAATCATGCTGGTGACTGTTTGTAGTACCGATGATTTTAAATTCTTTTCTTCTCCTAATAATTTTTTAATGACATCCGGTAATTCTTCTCCTGTTCTTAATAACTCATCACTTCTTAAAATATCTTTAGCAATAAATTGTAATGTTGCTAATGGGTCATCCGCATTAGTTTTACCTTGTTGAATAATATTCTTGGTTAAAATATCTGCATAATCCTTTAACGCTTCGTCGACCGGAACATCACGATTGGCTTTAACAGCCGCTTCTACTAAGTCTTTATTTTTCTTGACGACATTTTCTGTTACCCATTTTGATGCTTTTTCAAAAATTTCTTTCGGTGGGTTATAAGAAGAATTGGTAAAGATACCAAAAGATTTTCTCATATAACCTTGAACATTGTCTAAGATAAATGTTTTTAAATCACCTTCTGGTAAAGCATCCGCAAAAACTTCTTTAATCTTAATAACCTCATCATTTAAATTTTTTGCTGTACCCCGAAGTTCTTCTGGTAAACTATTTAATTGTCTTTGTCCTTTAAGATATTCTAAAACATAATCTAGGTATTGTGTTTGTTGTGCCGGAGATGTTGTGGCTGAATCATATTGACCATTAAAAGACTTTGCTAAATTGTAAGCTTTCTTTTCAATGGATTCTAAATACTTTTCAATTTTACGAGACTGACCTTTAATATATCTTTTCGCACCTGAAGTTAAATTAAACTGTTCACCTGTTTCTTTACCCACAGAACGAAACATCGATAAGAAGTCATCTAGTTTTTTTAGTCTTGCTTTTAAAGGATCAGAACTCTGAACAGAGAACATTCTCCATTTATTGTAATCAGGTAATTTTGTAAAGGGTAATTTTCGAACAGCTAAAGGTGCTAAGACTTTTTGTAAAAATGCTTCACCACCAGCGACAATACCTTTAGAAATAGTAGGAATAATAATTGGATCTTTCGATAATAAATAAGCAGCCGGACTAACAACTAATTTATCAACAGTTTTTAAACCTATGCCTGCTACTTTGGCTGTTGGTTTAAAGATACCATATTTAAATCCTAGCGCTGCTGGTTTACCTAATAAAGATAATCCACTACCTAACAGTGCACCTTCTTGTCCATATATTAATCTGTTTTTTAATCTTGCTTTTGCAAGTTCTTCCCCTTCTAAGTTTGTAGTATCAATTAGTTTTTCTTCTTGAAAAGGAACTGGGGCATCAGGACCACTGGCAATAAAGTCAGTGGCAGCGCCCAAAGCGCCAAAACCCACGGCTCTTTGGGCGATATTGGTAAATTTGTTTTTGGATAAATAGTTGGTAAGTTTCTGTGCACCAGGAATAATTTTTCTGAGTCGACCGCCAACTTTTAAAACAGCACTTCCCGGTAAACCATATTCTACTAAGAGAGAAGTTATCTCACCAATGGTTTCTTCTGGTTGTTCTGGTTTTAAATTATTATATATTTCATCTACTTTTTTTAAGGTGTTTGTGTCAAGCGCAAGGTCTAATCCACCGAATAATAAATCAGCTACACTATAAGCAATTCTTGCTTGACCTGCATTAACACCTTTTCTAACCTCATCAATCCAAGTGTCAGCGTCTTGTTCATTTAGTTTTCCTTCTTCTATTAAATCTTCTTGTAATTTTTGTCTGACTTTACCTAGAGGAGTATCAAAAGGATTAATAGGACTAGGTACGTTTTCTACTACGTTATCTAAAAAATCTTTCCAACCAAAAGATTTAGCTTCTGGTTCAGGATTAAGATTATCTTTTATTTCTTCTTTAACACCCTCTTCGGTGATTTGAAACTTGTCACCAAGTCTTTTGATCAAAGGCATATTAAGCCTCCTGTGGTAGAACTAAATTTACGTTATACTTTTTGTTAAAATTATCAACATCAGCTTGAGTTCTAATGTTTGCAAATTCAGATAAAGCTTGTTCACTGGCAGAAATTAATTGCACAATATCATTAGTAATTTCTTTTGGTAATCTTGCTCTTAGGTCATCATAACTTAAAGATTGTACATCCGCTGTTTCTGTTTGTTGAGGCATTGAAGCTGGTTGTGGTGTTGTCGGAGCCGGAGTCATTCCCCCTACTTGCATTCCTACACGACCACCTTTTTTGAAAGAACCACCTAATGTTTCTTTTACTAATCTCATCACCTCTGCGTAATAACCAGGATCAGTAGGTTGCCAATTTTCTCCTGTTGCAGGGTTAATTGTATCTTGTACAACTTCTGCTACATCACCAAATAAATATTCACCTTCCGAAGAACGCAAGAATGCTTCAATGATTGGATCTCTTTCTGTTAAGGTAGCTAATTGAGATTCTTTTAAATCTATTTGTCTTTGGATTTCTTCTTTATTTACAGAGGGATCATTTAACTGAACTTTTAGATTGTTAATATCATTAGTTAAATTTCCAATAATCTCAATTTTCTTTTCTAAAGCAAAACCTTTTTCTGTTACTTCTGCTCTTTTGATGGCTTCTTTACCTAATTGTTCATAAATAGATTCAATGTCTCCAGCTTTCATTGCAGCCGTTTGTGTGTCTACTTCTTTTCTTTTTTGTTCTTTTGTTTGTAATCTTTCACCAATTCTTGTTAGAGCTCCAGGAGCTTCTGCACCAATTGCTTCTATGGTAGACATTCCAGGTGTTCCAGCAATTCTTAAACCTGTTCCAATGATATCTAAATAATCAGATAAACCTAATTTAACTTCTGGAGCTTCCGGTGGTTTAATACCGTATTGCTCTTTAATCTTTTGTAACTCTTCAAACTGTCTTGATAGTTCACCTGTATCCACGGACCCCGCTTCGGCATACCCTTTTCGCTCTAGTCCTGATGTGATTCCTGTACCTTTAGAATTAGCACTACCGCCCATTCTAAACATTGGTCTTCTTAAAATACTACTCATTATCCGAATATCCCTGATGGTCCACCTAAAGCTCCAACAATACCAGCACCGGCTGTTGCTAAACCAAGAGCTGTTTGTAAAGGACTAGGAGGTGGGGCTGTTGTTGTTTGGAATCCGGCTTGTGCTGGATATCCACCCATAATACCTGTTAATTGTTGTCCCACAAAACCTAAACGTTGTTGTGGTTCATAAGCAGCTTCTCTAGCAGCTTGTGCAGCAGCGTCAAGAATTGCTTGTTGTTGTGCTTGTTGTTGTAAACCTAATTGTTGTTGATAGCCACCTAAACCCTGAGCTGCTTGTAATTGTGCTAAGGCTTGTTGTTGTGCTTGTTGAAATCCTTGTTGTCTTAAATTAGCGAGTGTTTGTGCAATACCGATATCTCTTTCCGCTTCATAGGCACCACGAGCAATTCCTTCTCTTGCACCACCAAAAGCTCCGGCACCCACAGCTTGAGCGCTCAATTGTGCACGGCCCGCTTCTCTTTGTCTTTCTAAATCAGCTTGTGTTGCTTCAATTACTTCTTGCTGATAAGGAGACATGAACTGTTGATAAGCTTGTGGTCCTAATAACGAACCAAGGCCCGCGGCTTGTTGATATGCTTGTTGTTGTAAAGCTGTTTCAGCTGCTACTTCAGGAGCAAACTGAGAAACATCTACAGGCTCCCCAAGCATTGGTAATAATTTTTCTGTAAAAGTAGTACCCGCTGCTTCTATAAAAGGAGCAGGTCTTGTAATTGTTGTTTGTTCAGCCATTAAACTTTAGCCTCCAAGCTATTCATTAAATCATACATTTTTTGTGCACCTTTATTAACACTTCCGCCGCCCGCAGCTCTGACTGCATCAGCAGTAAAGACAAATTCATTTTTTGATAATCTTGCAGGGACATCATCGGCTTTTTCTTTTGCACCAATTGGTACAAAGCCACCACCACGTAGATCCATTTCCATAGGCATACCACCCATTTTTAAATTCATAATACCACCGTCTTTTTTTCCAACACTAATCATTTTTCGTATTTCTTTCAATTGGTCCATTATAGTTTTAGCTTCATCTGAACTTAGATTAGGATCTTTTATTTTTTTTTCTAATTTGTCTAAATAACCAGAGTATATTTTTCCTCTTTCTTCTAATCCACCTTGAGCATAACCAGCACGTCCACCATTTTTATAATTATCACCAAAGGATCCAATGGAGCCTAACCAATCTATAGCATAGTTATATAAACCTTTTCCTTCATTGTCTTCTAAATATTCATCATACATTGATTCAAACAATCCTCTATCGAAACCATTATCAAAGGTAAATAGCTTTATAACATTTCCACCAATTTTATATCCAATACGCCCACCGTCAGCTTTACCACTTCTTAGATCAGCATCTGACATAGGACTTAATAAGTATTCCGATAAGGACATAAACTCATCTCTTTTTAAATCAAAATAGTTTTCTCTTTTTTGTTGTTCAGTAGAAGAACCACCTTCTGCAAAATTAATACGACCACCATTAGCTTCTTCTACACGACCTTCTTTTCGTGGTTCCATAATTTGATTAATAAGCTTATCACTCATTGAACCTTCTGGTGGGTTAAAAGGCTCCATTCCTAAACTTTTCATATAATCACTTAAAGCCATATCCGCTTGTCTATTAGCTTCATTTCTAATTTGAATCAATGTTTCCATAGCAGGATAATCATCCTCTAGTTCACCAATCATTTGATTCTCTATTTCTTTAGCGTATCGAGATTTTAAATCCATTAAAGATTCTTCTGTTGGTTTTTTACCTGTTATTTTAGAAAAGAGTTTTCCTAAATCTGACATACCACCCATTTCATAACCAACACGAGTTCCCATTAAACCACCTTTAGCTTTACTAGTAGCCTCTTTATATAATTGTATAATTTGTTCGTCTGTCATATCTTCTAAATCCTTTCCTCCAAAACCACCATAACCTAAATCAATTAATTTAATTTCTAAAGCAAGGCGATTCATATCAGATGCTTTTTCAAAAAGACTACTACCACCTTCAGCAAAACCAACACGTCCACCTTTAGCATAACCATAACGCGATAAAGCATCATTGATTTCATCTTGACTAAATCCAGCTAAACCCATGTATCGAGAAATATAATTACGACGCTCCTCTGTATCTGCTTCTTGTCCTTCACCTAATGTGGCTTCATATTCTTTTCTAGCTTCTTCCGCTGCATCCATTGCGGATATTGTACCACCTGTTGTGGCAGCAACTGTTAAAGGTTGTGTTAATGCGGATAAACCTTCACCAGTTCCGGTTAAAGCAAAACCTTCACCAGGAGTATATGTTGTTGGAGCAAGTATTTGTCCTACTCTTCTACCAGCAGTTGCTAATTTACCTGTTCCTTCTAAACCTCTTAAACCTGTTCCTAATCCTCCAAATAAAGCAGATGCTCCTACTGTTCGAGGATCAATTTTTTGTCCCATTAAAGCTTGTGTTCCTGCTGCTGTTAAACCAGAAGCTAATCCTTGTCTTAGAGCTACACTTCCAATACCACCTAATAAAGAAGAACCTGCTAAAAAAGGTGCACCAAACATCGCTGCCGCAACAGGTACGATTGGTTTAATTTCATTAGGAATAACCCTATCAAATGTTTTAGCTACTGCGCCCATAGTGCTCCTTTGTATATCTCACAGCGACTCTTGTTATAGTACCATTGTCAGATACCCTAAGCCACTTTACAGGTTTATTATACCCTAAAAGCTTTGTAAAGTATTCTTTTGTCCATTTCATAACGGTTTTTATGTTGCCTGTACAGATAGTATCTATGTGCCAGGGAATTGTTCCGCTATTGTAGTCCTCAGGATTGAGTTCTGCTGTTTTCATAAATCTGTGTTCCGCATCCTTATTTAAAAATGCCCAATTGGTAAATGCGTAAGGTATACCGTTTTCATAATGAATCTTATATTGATTCAAACTAACAGATGGAGCTATATGTTGGAGCACGTCCTCGAACGTGTGTGGATGATAGCGAGGAAACAACTTATAAAGTCCATATGCTACGGTAATATCGTACAGTTTACCGGCATCTATCACAGATAAATTTACTTGTTTTCTGGGGTTTCGTCAACATCTAAAGGCTTGAACATCATATCCAAACTGCCTTTATATCCGTGTCCACCATAGTGAACCAGAGGTGTTTGAGCGTCAGCATAAATTTTACCACCTATTTTGGTCCATAGATTACAAAAGGCAATATCTTCCCCTAAATAACCATGTTCCGGGTGTATATCTGTTTCAAAAAAAGTATACCAATCATCTTCCATAGTTTGTACTTTATGTGAAATTAGCTGAGTATTTTTTGTTTTCTTATCAGGATAAGCTTCTATCATTTTTGTAAAAACAGATCGATCAATCATCATAAAACCTGTGGGTCCTGCTGTGATTTCTACAAATCCATCATCATCCATTTCTACTGTATCTTTGTTTTTAAAATGTACAATGAACTGAAGACCACCATCTTGATTGTATCCTTTAACAGGGTAAGGTGTTAAAACAACATTATCCTGACATTTTCTTATTAACCTACCTAATGCTTCTGGTTCAAAACCAATATCAGCATCAACAAATAGCATTTTATCACAATCAGATTTTAAGAAGGCATCAACACAGTTATTTCTAGCTTGTGTAACTAAGGCCATTCCTGACTGTAAATGAAACATTGTTGATAATTTAAAATCCGGATATGGATAATTAATCATTTTTAAAACGCTATTCATATAAGTGGTTGTCACTTGATTACCAAAAGCAGGGGTAGCTAAAAATAAATTTATTTTAGGCTTATCAATTGGTTTTGATTGAATATCGTTTAGTTTTACTTTCTTTTTCTTGGACATTATGATTCTCCTTTATGTTATTTAAAAATGTTTTCCATTCTAAAATTCTAGTATCCCATGTCCAATGCTTTAGATAATGCTTTCTTTGTGTCACATAGTCATGGTCTTCTCTCTTTATTTTATCTATTGCTTGACTTAAAGCAATAGCAAATTTTTGTGATAGCATTTCGTGATTAGGTTCAAAATCAACATAAGTTGCAAAATCACCACAAGTCTCGGGCAACGCTCCGTAGTTCGTGGTTACGACTTTACACCCCGCATGTAATGCTTCGATGGCTGATAGGCAAGATGTTTCTTCAAAGATTGAAGGATACGCCAAAATGTGAGAACGACTAACCGCTGCTCGTACTTCTTCATTCGATGCATACCCGTGGTAATTAATATTATCTGTTTGCCGACATGCTTCGAATAGTTGTTCAAATTTAGCTCCTTCTGCCTTTTCAAAGGCACTTCCATAGATTTTAGTGGAAGAGTAAATATCACATTCAAAATCATTACGCAACTGATTTAATATTTGGATAGCGCGAACTAAGACAGAAAGTCCGCGCCAGGGAGTGGATGTGTAAATTAGTTTTATTTTATTGTCTATATTTGGATAAACAGCAACAGGATAATCTTCTATAGCATTTTTAATTACTGTAGATTTATATTCCGGTATTTGAAGTCTTTCTCTAAAACGATTAAATTGCCAATGACTAACATAAACAAAATAATCAATAGCATCAACAAACCGCCTATCCAGCATGTGTTGAACATTAGGCTGGTCAGAATTTAAGTGTTGCCAAACAATATTAATTGCATTGTCTTTAATGCGATCAGGAGTGCAAACAGAAGTAATTATATTAATACCTTTGATGTCTTCGTGGTTTAATCGAGATGCTAAACTTTCTAGTAAAAGCTCGGTGCCGCCTTTAGGCTTCATAATTTTTATTTCTAAAAAATCCGTCTATTTGTATTAATTGATTATTGGAATACATTAAATCAAAGATGTCAATAAATTCAAATCCATGATCTGCTAAATAAATGATAACATCCTGAGCCATTGGAGCTCCAATATTATATTCTTTCATTTGCATTTCTAATAATAAGCATTCTGCTTTTTTAATTGTTCTCATGCCACCTTTAAGAATATCTAATTCAGCACCTTGAACATCCATTTTGATTAAATCAAAACGATCATCCTCGTCAAATAAAGTATCTAACGTAGTACAAATTCTTTTTTCTGGTTCAAATGTATATTCTGTATTCTCTTTGTAAATTCCATTTCCGGTAGGAACACCGTTTTTACATTTAAAATAATTTATTTCTTGTCCTTCTCTTGGACCAAGCACAGCAATATAAGTATTACCTACTTTTTCTAAAATTTCTTTTTTATCTTTGTTGGCTTCAACCATTGTATTTACTGCTTGAGGATAAATTTTTCTAATCATCTTAGTCCATTCTCCTTCATAAGCACCAATATCTAAAATGCTATTAGGAAAATAACCTAGCTGTTTGTAAGCGGTAAATCTTTTTTCGTGGTTTTGACTCAAGATTCTACTTTGCCCATATCAATGGGTGGAACGATAATCTTTACATCTCTTCGAATGTGATGTTCTTGTGTTTCTGTGTTTGGATTTGCTACGTCAGCTTGAGCTGCATCTTCATCAGCATAAACAACACCTGTTTGTGTGTTGGTAACTTTGATTTCAGCATCACAAGTTATGTTTATTACTTTTGGTTGGGTCATTTTGATAGTCCTCTGTTTATTTCTAATATGGATATTACACCATTTACGTTTGTTGTGCTAGAACTTTCTAGTATTAAAGAATCATTTTCTTCTAAAATAATAGGTCCTTTAGCAATATTACAAATAGTAGGTCCTGATATATTAGCATAGGATATTAAATATGTAGTAGAAGCGGAGTTATCGTAAATAGAAGCTTGCACTATTTTATTACCCCCACTATTGGTTATTTGAATATTCTGCACTACAGCTCTAGCTGTAGCATTACAAGTATAAACAGTTGTTTGTGCTGTCGACGTAGGTGCATAAAAAGAATTTTTATAAATATTACTCATGTTAAATCATACCATTTTAAACTACCTAAAACATCATCTCCATTGGATGCTCCTTTAGCACATAGAGTTAGTGTATCAGAAGTCCCACCAACCGTCTGTCCTAATTGATAATCAAAATTAAAGCCATCACCATTAACAGATGCGGAAGAAACACCTTTACCGGACAAATAAGTTTTAGATATAATAGTTCCGCCTGTAATTGTTGTGGTTCCTGTTAAATCATATTCAACATTATCAGAATAACTTGTATAGGAAAAGGCTACACTTGGTGTAGCATTTAATCGTAATTGTAATTCAAAATCAGAGTTGGATATGGCAGCAGCTAAGGCTCCTTGAGGAACAATAACTGCATAAGGTCTTCCTGATTTAATTCTGATAGTTGCTAAATTATAAAATGTTCCCGCAGTTGTTAAATTAACACCACCTAAACTAGCCGTCCCTATCATTTGTTCTACTGCCTTTGGAGCATAACCACCCTCTGACATTACAGAAGAACAAACTTGTTCTAAAGTAGCTGCACCTGTAATCGTGCCTGTTGTTTCTATTTCATAACGAACAGGTAAATTTAATGTTTGCATATATACAGTTGTTAAACTATTAGCGTTTAAAAATGTATGAGCGGTAATAAATTTACCGTCAATAACAAATCCGACTCGAACACTACCCATTCCTAACCATTCAAAATCCATAAAGAGAATACTTGCTTTAGTGGGATCTAAAGTATAACCGCTAGGCCCAGTTCCATCTAGTTTGTCCCCGTTCCACGATGCTTGAGCAATAGGATCATCTACGGCAGATCCAGTAGCATAGGTTCTTCTTACAATTTGATATCCTGTTCCTGTATCTTCAAAAAAGATTCCATTATTATCATCAAACATTCCGACTCGTTGTTCGAGGTTTTCTTCCTGAGTAGCCATAACAAAAGTACTGAGATGTAATAAAGACTTACCCGGTTGGTAAGACATTACTCTTTTGGATTGTCGAATGACTTTATCACCACTTGCTGTGGTCACGTTTAAATTAACAGTAGAAGTATTGGATGTATAACTAACAGTTCCGGAGCCTGTTAAGTCTTCATCAAAGAGATTATTCTTTGACATAATATTCTTGGAATCAAATATTGTTAAAGGATTAGAAACTCGCAGTCTTCCAAAAGCATCATAAGCATTCGAACCATCACCACCGCCAATCGTGGTGGGTTGTACATTGACATTATTACAAACAGCCATTAATACCTCGCCATATACCAGGCTTCGGCTTCGCCTTTATTTTCTGCTTCTACAGTAAAAGTAGAATTTAAACCTTGAACAATCTGCTCAAGTGTTCTGATAATCTGATCAATTTGTTGTTGACTATATTCCGGCGTGGCGTTGGCAAGTCTAGGTCTTTCAATTTTAGCCATTATCTTCTACCATCCGGTTGTGCATCTATTCTTAGTGTACCATATCTCCAGGCCGCTGACGAACTATTACTTTCTATTCTCACCGCTACTTGTCTGCCTCTAATTCTTGTATCAACCTTTGTTGTTGAAGAAGTAACAGTTGCTGTAGAAGAAGTTCTTTGTGCTCCGCCAGGATAATCTCTTGTTTTAAAAGTCATAGTTAAATCACCTGATTGATTTTTAAAATCAGGTATGTATCTTCGAACAAACATAATATCTTCACCATCAGCAATATCACTATCGCCGGACTCAATGAAAGCGGTCATGGCTTCACCATCAGCCGCGGTCCCCGTATCTTGAGAATATAAACGTGAACGTCCAGCTGTTAATCCAATAATAGTAGGTTGCGCCGGAGATGTAGAAGTAGGATCATAATAAGTAGCATAAGGCTTCGCAAAAATATCTTCCGCGGCCCATGCTGTTCGAGCCATAGTTCCAATAGTCCAAACTTTTTCTAAATAATTATAAGTCACAACTCGATTAATGTTAGAAGAATTAGCACTAGGATAAAACCAATTGACTTCACTATAATCTAAATTCACCCCAGCATAAACTTTTCTTTGTTCTGTTTTATTAATATCTCCAAAGACATAATCTTGAACACTACAAGGAATCTCTTTAACAACACCATCAAACAAGAAGAAGCTACCATCGGACATCCAATACACGACGTTTTCTGCTTCTTGCGCACAGTGAGTACTAATACCACCACAGTTCGTACCTATTTGATTAAAACTAAAAGTAAAAGGTGGACCCACAAACTGCATCGAGTGTGCAGAACTATCTGTTAGAATTAAAATATCACCACGAGTTCTAACAGCGGATACAATAGCATTACCTGAAGACAATCGTTGAAAGCCTGCGGTATTAACGGCTGTGGGTGTAAAATCTGTTGTTGATTCTTGACTACCAAATAAAACAGACATGGCATCATAAGTAGTAGATGTGCCAGGGGTAGTTTCTGTAGCAAAAAATGCAAGATGTCGATCTCGAGGGGAGACAAGCATAAATCCTGCACGATCGGGTGCATTTGTTAATTCTTCTGCTCGGACATTAGCACGGTCCGCAATAAAAGCAGAAGTATCTAATTTATAAGTTTTGCCATCAACAATCGTAGCAATTAAATCTTCACCAAAATTATCCATTTGCCATATACGAGCTTGGGTAGTTTGCACAGTTCCTGTTCTAGGAGTATTCCATGTAGAATTACCATAAGTCAAAGCACCCCAACCAAAACCTTCAGTGGTGACATCAGAACCAATGTTGATTTCAAAAGAAGCGCCAGCCGCGGTCCCCGATGCAGTGACTGTACCCGGTGTAATACCTAAGTCCGCAACGTCGACCTGAAAGCTATTACTATTATTAAGCTTAACAATCTCAAATTCATTCTGCATATCGGCATCGGTAACATTAACTACATTAACACCACTAACAGTAGAGAAGACAACGAAGTCCCCTAATAATGCATTGTGGCTCGTGGATGTAACATCGACAATTGTCGTACCGGATGTAAATGCAAACTCAGCCGGAATGGTTGTAGCAAAGGGAGTAATGTCATTAAAGGCATTATCCCAGTATAAATATAACTTTCGATCAGTACCAATAGCAGCGAGCTTTTGGTTGTTTAAATCTGTCCAAGTGTGGATATCTCTAGCGGCTCCTACCATATCGGCAGTTTCTTGAACCTTCTGCCATCCGCCTATTTTTTCCGGTAAACCATAGCGAAAACGTACATTATCACAGTCAATCCAACGCCCTTCGGCGCCATATTCCGTGTCCTGCTTGTCTATTCCGGGGACGTATTGTACCTTAGTTAATGCCATGTTGAGAGATTATATACACAAAAATCCCTCGTATGCTATCATTTTTTAAGCACGTCTGGAAGATTTAATTCTTTTTATACCAAGCCGGTAGACCCAACATCGGTCTAGTATCATTAAGGTTAGTTGTGCCAAAAGGACCATCTTGATCATTATAGTGCATAAAAACCTGACCACAATCATATCCTTGAAAAGGTTCTCTCCAATGCTCTAATAATGTCCCTTTGTATACTAACATATCACCAGGATTCAAATCGACAGTAACACCTTCCATACCTTCTTCTCCTGAGGGCTCTAATTTAATAGGCCATTTATCACCACCTAGGTTTAAGGTCGTGGATATTTCACAAGAAGGTCTATCTTTATGTCGATGAAGTTCATCTCCATATTTGTAAATACGAGCATAAGTATAACAAGGTATTAAATTTAAACCTGTAACTTTTTTCATAATAGGCATGACACGAACCATTAATGTTTCCATGGCTAAGTCAGCATAATGAGAATAAGTATTAGGAATTTGAGAATCTTTCCAAGTTCCCCATGTATCATCAAAAGGTGATAAAAACTTACTCTCTTGTAATACTTGAGCTACTGCTCTTTTATTTTGAAAGTAGGCATAAACAAAAGATGCTAGCTCTGGTGAAATAGCTTCTTTAATCACAGTATAGTTATTGTCTTGAAAAAAGTTTTCTGTAGTTTTTTCTTTCTTTTTAGGCATTGTTGTTCTCCTTGTTTAGATTAGGTATTGCTTGAATATTAAAATGAATAAAACGAAAAGGGTCTCCTTTTTGCACAACATACTCATGCGCCATATAAGCTGGACTGAATATTAAAGTGCCTGGTGTGACGGTCCAATTTACTGCTTCACTGGCATAAGTAATTTGACTTCTATCTTTCTCAGGAAGCTTTGAAACCACGTGTCCAATTCGAGGATCGTGAAAAACGGGTTTAGAGGAAGTATCACTACATTTTAAATAATAAAATCCTGATACATGATTGTTAGAATGAATGTGTGTATTGTGATGACCCCCACCGTCTTTAGGGAATTCTTGTACCCAAAACTCAGTAAAAATTAATAGATGATTAGATAAATCATATCCCATCCAATCTAAAAATTCATAGGACTTTTGTCCAATATAATCAACATAAGGTTTCATTTTTGGTTCTTTCATAAAACTTCCGCTATGGTGCACAATATTAAAATCAGAACCACCGTTTTGTTTTATTTTTTCTTTGTTATTTTTCTTTGCTTCTTTAATTAGAGGATCTGTTATTTTTGTAACATCTTTTAACCATTCTGGTTTATGTTCTATCCAAATAGGTGTTTTAAAATATTCTTCTATAATCATACAAAAGGTCTCCCTAAATTCCAAATCACTAAGGAATAACGAACTCCTTTTGTAACAGGAGCAACTCGATGCCAAACAAAAGAAGGAAAAACAATCACTGAACCTTTTTTTCTTGCTGATTCGGATGTTATAACATTTGGTGAACTATCCCCATTATTTCTTAAATCAAATTCTAAATCTCCACCTTCATAGGAATTTCCATCGGCAAGAGAAACAGTGACTGATAATTTTCTAATTAAACCATGATCCGCTGCACCTGGTCTGTTATAAGCTTTATTCCAAGAATCTTGATGCCAAGTATAATGTTGTGTTTCTGCATACTTAGTCCATTGACAACTTTCAGAAGCGTTCCATTCAAAATTCCAACCTGCTTGAATATTGGCTTCTTTAACTAGAGGGGTGATAGAATTATAAATCCAAGGCTCATTCATCCAAACAATAGAGGAGTTTCTTGTTTTATATAATTTGGAAATATCTTTTTGATTTTCAGGAACTTTTCCATCAAAATCACCTGTCAACGCAACTTGTGTAGCTTGTTGTTCACCATATGCTACTAAATCATCACATAGACGAGAAGGTACGGCACCTTCAAATACATAATAATAATTTTCTAAATTCATTTCTTTATTTCCTTCTTGAGTGAATTATATCAGATTAACTGAAATTTAAAAGATAAATTTATTAATGCCTCCTTATTTAAGTTTTTTGAAAAACGATGTCGTAATTCAGAATTAAATATAATTATTTGTTTCTTTTTAAATTCTGTGCGATGTTTCATATGTCTTTTACGACCACCTTCATATTCAAATTCTACAAAGGTAGGTTCTTTTCCACAATCAATCGTAACGATTGCAGATATATCAGGAGAACCTTCTAAATTATAATCATCTAGATGATGATGAAAATTAATTTCTTCTTGATGGTTTTGTAATAAACCTGCTCTTTGTAAAAAGACAGGAGTTCTATTTGTTTTTAATCGATAATGATCTCGTACATAATCATGTAGCCAAGTAATATTGACATCATCATCTAAGTTATAATACTGATTGAGATAACTCCAATCAGATTCATTTTGAACATTTTGAAAACCATAATTTTTGATGATGTTATTCTTTAATTTATCAAAATCGATTGGAAGTATAGAAGGAACTTTATCTATTAAGATAGCTTGCTCTATGAGAGAGACTTTGGAGAACATTTATTTTATTCTGTTATAACCACTTCCCAATTTGTGATATCTTCATTCCAAAAATACTCTTGACCATCGTCAGGCATTGCGACAGGAGCTTCCCATAAACATGTTGTTTCATTGAGAATCCAAGAATTAAAAGGCTTAGGTGCATAAAAAGCATCACGGTCTTCATCCCAAGTATATCCTATCCCTGGATAATTTTTTCTAAAAGCTTTAGATTGATCAGTAGATTCATTACCATCAGCATCGTAGTGTTTACCACCACGAGTATTATAAGAACATTTTTTCCATAAAGGCCAACCGTGAATTCTCTCTAAAAACTGAATTCCAACAGTTTCGTCTTCTTGATTATCAGCATTATAAGTATCTGCATCTGCAACTACTTCAACACTTAATATTTTAGAATTAATACCTATTTTTGCGTAATGTGCCATTTTTACCTCGCTTATAACTTATCTTTTTTAAATAATTTTTCAATCATAATATTTATTGAAACTTGTACCTTATGATTACTATACCTGAGCCACCGCCACCAGAAGCTCCGTAATGACCAGCAGAATCATGTCCACCACCACCTCCGCCTCCGCCAGTATTAGCAGTGCCTGCAGTGCCATCATCATCCGGTTGTGGAGCATTTCCACCGGGTCCACCTCCGCCAGTTCCACCATTACCACCAGTTGCTGTAGAAGCAGCGTGAGCGCCACCTCCACCTCCTCCCGCATAAGTAGTAGGAGTACCAGTAATAGAAGTAGTGGCGCCATTACCACCTCTTATTTTTAAAGAAGGGCTAGGAGTAGTAGGGCTTCCACCAGAACCTGTAGCTGTCGCACCACCTCCACCAGTTCCATTATAGGGACCATAACTGCTTCGAGAAGCTCCGTCAAAACCTTGAGGAGGGCTAACAGAAGGGGTGTTTCCAGATCCTCCTGTTCCTCCACCATTACTCACTGGAGTGACTGCTATTGTCGAGCCGCCTCCACTACCTCCATCTCTGCCATTGAATGCGGTAAGGGGGTCGGAAGTATCTAAATTACCTCCTCCACCTCCACCTGCAGAAGTGATGGTAGAAAAAACTGAATTAACGCCACTAGGTGCGGCTGCGGGTTTTCCGTTTGTTCCGGGTTCTCCTGCACCACCACCACCTATTGTGACTGGATAGCCTTGAACAGATACAGGTAAACCAGAACCAGCATCTAAAGGAGATGCGGTATAAGTATCATAGGTTGCTTTACCTTCTCTAAATCCACCAGCTCCTCCTCCACCACCAATTGAACCTCCACCAGCTCCTCCACCTGCTACAACCATATAAGATACGCTATTAGAACCACAAGCATTTCCTGCAGATGTAACGGTAAATGTACCTGAAGAAGTGAATGTATGAATTTTAAAATCACCGGAAGTTGTGATAGTGCCACCCGTGGCAGCTATAAATTCTGCATTAGAGACAGGAGTGACTGTATTTTCTTGAGTGTATAACCACCCTTTAGTAGAATCGATATAAACTAAAACGGCTGTGTCGCCTGTTTGATCTAATTCACTTAAAGAAGCATTGCCTTGAATATTACTTCCATTACCATCAATCGCTAATTTGTTTGTGCCAAAACTTCTTGCATAATCTTTCACGGCAACAAAATCACCTGCACCGGGAGAGGCAGGTAAAGTCATCGTGACTACTGCACTTGAAGTATCAATAAAATATCCTTGAGTACTTTCCGCAGTAAAATTTGTTGACTGAATACTTGAATCCCAGATTATATCGTATTCATTTTTTATATCTTTATAGTTTGCCATTTTATAAACCTATCATATTACTATTTAAATTTGTACCTTATGATGACGACACCAGAGCCACCGCTTTGACCGATGTTTGCAGGGAAACCACCGCCACCGCCTCCTCCGCCAGTATTAGCTGTTCCAGCTGTAACTGTATTACCGGGGACATCACTGCCACCGTTACCACCACCACCAGTTCCACCGGAACCGGGTGCCGAAGAGGCACGTGCTGCCCCACCACCACCGCCACCTCTAGCTACACTAGAACCTGTAATAGAACTAGATGATCCATCACCACCATCACCAGCAGCAGTAGGACTAGCATTACTGCCTGCAACAGAAGCACCGCCTCCACCACCTCCATTATCATTATCGCCTCCTCCTGTGTCAAACTGGCCGTTGCCGCCGGGATTTCCTTGAGGAGGACTGACGGGAGGAGTATTACCAGCGGCTCCGCCAGCACCGACACCAGAATCAATAGTTTTACCACCTCCGCCACCACCGGATCCACCAGTTGCACCGAAACCGGGTGTTGATTCAAAGGCACCTCCACCTCCACCTCCAGCAGAAGTGATGGTAGAAAAAACTGAAGGAGAACCAGATACCCCTTTATTAAAAGCACAGGGTGCACCAGTAGCGCCTCCACCACCAACGGTAATAGGGTAGCCTTGTACAGAAATAGGAAAACCACCAGTAGCAGGATTAGGAAATGATTCACGATATCCACCAGCGCCTCCACCTCCAGCTATAAAATTGCCTCCACCACCGCCACCAGCGATTACTAAATAATCGACAGTGTTAGAGCCACAGGCAGTACCAGCATTTGTTACAGTGAAAGTTCCTGAGGAATTAAAAGTATGAATTTTAAAATCACCATCAGTGGTTATGGTGCCTCCAGTTGCAGAGACAAAGTCTAGATTGGCATTATTCGACGCATTACTTTGTTGTTGATAAATCCAACCTTGAGTCGAATCAACATAGACCAAGACTCCTGCACCGCGGTTCGTGGTTAATTGACTGTCACTAGCATTACCTTGGATATTAGAACCATTACGTGCGATTAATAATTTATTTGTTCCAAATGTCCCTGCATAATCTTTAAATGCTACTTGATCGCCAACAGCGGGATTAGCTGGAAGCGTAGCAGTCACAACTGCACTTGTAGTATCTACAAAATATCCATAAGTTGTTTCTGCATTAAAATCACCTGTTTTAACAGTAGCATCCCATTTGACACTTAAAGGATATTGTATTTGTTTATAATCACTCATTTTTTACCTATTGAAATTTGTACCTTATAATGACGACACCCGAACCACCGGCACCTGAAGCTCCCGTTTGACAAACACCGCATCCACCTCCGCCACCGCCAGAACCTGTATTTACTGTTCCAGCTACACCGCAAACACCACCAGCTCCACCACCGCCAGAACCACCAGGAGAGGCTGGATTCCAATTATTAGCTACGGCTCCGCCTCCTCCAGCTCTAGTGACTGAAGAACCACTAATATTTGTAGCAACGCCATTTCCTCCAGGACCATTTCCAGAGCCAGTCCCAGCAGCACCTGCTGCACCAGCTCCACCACCGCCACCGCCAGCATGGGGTCCACTAGGTTCAAAAGAACCATTTCCTCCAGGGTTACCTTGAGGAGGACTGGTGGGAGGAGTATTTCCAGAAGCACCACATCTATCACTTGTTGCTCCTCCTCCTGAACCACCTGTTCCAGCTTGACCGGTACAATAAGGAGCATTAGTGGGGTGTCCTCCACCAGCTCCGCCTCCAGCAGAAGTTATTGATGAAAAAATTGATGAATTGCCAGGATTACCAGAAGCACTAGTGGGAGGTTCACCAACTGATCTACTACCACCACCACCTCCAACAGTTATAGGATATCCTTGAACAGAAACAGGAAGAGAGCCACCAGGGTTAGCTAAAGGTGAAGCTGTCCAAGCCGCTGGACTAGGAACGGATTCACGAAAACCTCCGGCACCACCGCCTCCTCCAGCTCTACCTCCAAAATTTATTAAATTATCTACTCCACCACTACCTCCTCCTCCGATGACCATATAGTCAACAACATTAGAACCTAACGCATTGCCTGCAGAAGTTACAGTGAAAGTTCCTGATGAGTTAAAGGTATGAATTTTGTAATCACCACAAGTAGTTTCAGTTCCACCAGTGGCAGCAACAAAAGCAGGAGCCTCTAAATCTCCTACATCACTTTGTTGAACGAAAGCCCAACCTTTGGTTGCATCTCCATAAACTAGAGTTGCAGAAGCACCATTAGTGGCTAGTTTTAAATCGTTTGCATTACCTTCAATATTAGAACCATTTCTAGAAATAACACATTTATTCGTTCCAAAAGTTCTTGCATAATCAATAATACCAACAAAATCTCCTACCTGAGGACTTGCAGGTAAAGTAACTGTTATGTCTGCGGAAGTAGTATCAATAAAGTATCCTTGACCGGATACAGCTGTAAAGTTTGTTGTTTGAGGAGAAGTTTGCCAGCTTATTGCTGTATCATATTTAATATTCTTGTATTCACTCATTGTGATTACTTATTCTTTAGTAGCCACCCGTAAGTTGAGCCACTGTAAACTAATGTTAATCCTGCTCTTTCTGTGGATACAGTAAGATCAGCAGCAGTGCCTTGTATATTTTCGCTATTCCTCCCAATAGTTAAATTGTTTGTGTCAAAAGTCCCTGCAAAATCAACAACCGCAACTTCATCACCTAAACTAGGTGTAGCAGGTAGAGTCATTGTAAATGCACCTGATGTTGTGTTAACAAAATAACCTTCACCAGCTACCGCTGTAAATGTTGTAGTCTTGACGGCTTGCCAATCAGTACCACCAGAAACTTCTGCAAAAGATAAATTACCGGAACCATCTGTTTTTAAGAAAGTATCCGCAGCACCGACAGTGTTAGGTAATGTTAAAGTAACATTAGCAGAAACTGTTGCAGGTGATTGTAGTGCTACGTAGTTAGAACTATCAGAATCAGCTAATCGTAAATCACCTTGCGCTCCGATTTGTACGTTTGTTCCGTCCCATGTAAAGTTTGCCGAGCCACCAAAAGCATCGGAATCATTAAATTGAATTTGTGTATTAGAACCACCAGGTGGTGTATCGCTGACCGCTGTTGTCACTTCATCACTACCATCAACATAGACGTAGGATTTTTTTCCGGTTGCAATGTCAACAGTTGCTGCTCCAGCACCTGCTGTAAATCTTAATGTAGAATCTGTTCCGTTATTAATTAAATATTCTTTTTCAACATTCGGTAAAGTAACTGTTGTTAGTGTTCCAGGAGTACCACTGAAAACTAAAATCTTACTTCGACCGGCTTCTTCGGTATATGTTGTTGAACCTGAGTTTGTTGAGAAAGCTAGTGTTGTAGCACCTGTAATTGTAATATTAGAAATACCAGTAATGGCATTATCTGCTCTTTGTAAATTGACATTAGTTATATCACCCCACGTATTAGCGTTTTCTCCGGTCGCTTGGAGTGTTAAACCTAAATTAGAAAAAGTACTCGGCATTTATTTTCCCCTTATGCTACTAGTGGTCTCCATACCTGATTATCATTGGTTACAATTGGATTCCAGTTCGTAATAATAGGACTCTTAGTGCTCAAAGTCAAGTTATTACCTGTAGGTGTAATAACACTTTTTGCGATGACTGTGACACTTCCTGTCCCTACTGTTAATTGATTTCCGGTCACTGCATAGGCTGATTCTATGGTGACTCCCCCTACAATACTAGTTAAGGCATTACCTGTAACAGCGATGACCTGATCGGTGCTAAAGCTAAGTTCGCCTGTTCCAACAACGGCACTTGATCCAGTAACTTGGACTCCATGACCTTCGGCTATAGAAACAGTTCCTGTTTGAACTTGAGCAGTGCTTCCTGTGGGTGCAACATTAGCCTCAGCGTTAAAGGTCAATGAACCGGTGCTCGTGGTTACTTCATTGCCTGTTACATTGACTAAAAGTCCTGTAAAGACTTGAACATTACCAACAGAAGCAGTGAGTTCATTTCCACTGACAGCTATATTTTGTTCTGTGCTAAAATCAAGAGTTCCTGTTCCTACACTGACTTCACTTCCTGTGACTTGATCTGTCACATTACCATCAGCAATAATAGTTATGCCACCAATACCTATCGATGCTTGATTGCCTGTAACAGCAATCACTTGATCGGTAGTAATTGTGACATCAGATGTAGCTACGGATAACTGATTTCCTGTAACCGGTACAGGTGCATCAGCACGTACTACAGCTAATCCATTACTGAGAACTAGGTTGTTTCCTGTAACTGAAACAGTTACATCAACACCGATACCACCCCAGGTGGCATCACCCCAATTTAACTCACCCCAATTCGAAACAGCCATGACTGATTTTAATGGCTAAACGAAACTATGATATTCTTATGATAGCGTTTGATGCGTCTGCTGTTGGGAACTGAATTGTAAAATCACCATTAGTTGAAGTTTTGTCTCCACCAAAATCTAATACAACAACAGCCTTTTGAGATTGTGTTGTGTTATAAATTAGTGCAGCAGAAGCAGTTATTGTTGCAGAGCTAAATGTCAAATCACTAAAATCAACTAAAGCGACATTAGTGTCGACAGTAATAGAAGTGTTTGTTAAAGCAGCTCCTCCAGCAGTATAACCTGTTCCTGAAGCTTCGTTGGTGACGATATAATTAGTTGTTCCTGTGGCAGAAAATCCTGCTACTGTAGTATATAACGCTAACTGAAAAGTGTCTCCACCTGTTGTGTTAAAGTTATGAGTACCGAGTAACAATTCCTTTTTAAAACTATCTGGTACGATGTTCGCCATTATTATACCTCCCTAAAGTTATTATTGTGGCCTCTCCGATTTCAAAGGAAATCTTATGACGCCGTCTACGTATTCGTCTCTTCTGCGTCTTCCTGTTTGTTCAACCCCAAAGGATTCGCGAGCTGCTTGATACTTTTGCTCGTAGTATTGAATCAGGTCCGCTGGACCTTTTAAGTATCCATATGTTTCTACCAAAGATCCATACAAAAGTAAATCACTAGCATTGTTAGAAATGTAGTTTGTTGCTGAATCAGAGGAGGTTATTGTATCTGGTTGCTTGTAATAAGCAATCGTAATCGCATAGTTGTCGTCCGGTGTCGGAGCCACAACCCATGTGTCTTCGTCCCAATTGGCATAAAACTTAGGTGTGCCGTATGTAGAACCTGGTGTTGGATCATATTCAGCCATGTAACTAGTATCTTTTTGTTCTAAAAAAGTTTGATTACCACTACTATCTGTTATCTGAATATATCGAATAACTCTTAAACCGGTAGGAACAGAAATATATCGATTACCTGTTGTCATATTAGATGTTGCATATTGTCTATAATCATCAATATTGATTTCTCTAAAAATCTTATTTTCAATTTGCTGTACAATAGTATCCAAAATACTATCTGATAAAACACTACTATCTACTTCAGTATAGTTTCTGATTGCTGTTTTTAATTGTCCATAATTCATGGTGTTAATGTAACAGGTCCGACGGACATGCTACCTCCTCCTATTCTACCATTAGCATTAGCTGTATCGCTATTGACGTTAAAAGTATAATTATTATCATCTGTTTTTGTTATAGAATAACCAGAAGCATAATTAATATTAGAACTTAAAATTCCTAAATCTCCCGCGCTATTAATAAATTTAACTGTATCGCCGGAACTACGACCATGAGCTTCTTCAAAAACAGAAATAGTAGAAGAGCCTGTTGTCACGGTCAAAGGATTCAATGTTAAAATTCTATCGACAGCCGGTTCGGTTCTCGCGGGCCGTGCATTTTGTAATGCTTGAGGATCAGCACGATGTGCTTTTCTCTCTAACTGAGGGTGTTTCTTTTCGTATTCAGATATATGAACCCATGAGCCATTCCATTCTTTAACCATTTCTTTATAAGGAAAGGCTTGTCCACTTCGATCAGAGATGGCTTGCGCGAATTTTCCTTTTGCAAATGTACTCATTTAGGTTCCTGGGTAATATGTTTTTGGTGAAATATAGAGCGAGGTTCGTTGACCGTTTTCATTTAATGCTCTAGTTAATTCATCATCATAAATCATTTTTAATTGTTGTGTTAATTGTTGATTTAGTTTTAGACTTAAATAATAAGCTAAACCTGAAACCATACAGGGTAAAAACGTATAATAAATATCAGAAGTATTAGGATACGCTCCTGCATCTTGAATTCTTTTAATATAATAATATTGCAATTGATAACTAGAACCAGAATGTGCAGAGTCTGGTGTTTGATATAAATTGATAATAGGTGTTGTTTGTCTATCTACATAATATTGAGAAGGAACACCTTGTGATAATTTGTTAGGTATTGCCGCATATGCGGAACGATCTATTTTAGTTAAAGACTGATCAATCGGAGCTGCGGGTGTAGAATTATTTCGATAATATGCTTCTAAAACATCACTACAATCAGAAGGGGTTGTATAATTTGCTTGTCCTTGAACAAGAGTGTCGGTTTGTAAACCAACTTTCCAAAGATGAACTCCTCGGTTACCCCATTCCGCAAATAATAAATTGAGAGACCTACGAGCACTTCTTAAATCATAACCGGAACGTGTGCCGGATACTTGATTTCGCTCGAAGGCCTCTTCAATTATTTCATCGATTTCTAAATCGAAAGATGTTGTTCCTGATGTTGCCATTACTTATCTATAAATAGTGTAACTTCTACACTACCTGTGATAGCTGTTGAACCGATTCCACCTGCATATAAAACACCGTCTTCAGGAAGATTTAATGTTTCTGTCTGACCTGCTCCAACTTGTACTTTAATATAAACACCAGTTGCTGTAGAAGCAGCAGTTGTTGTTCCTGTTGCATCTAAAGTATTTATAATAGCACTTCCGGAAGAACCGGTAGACTGAACCATAAAACCACGAAGACGAGTTCTGCCTGCGAAACCAACACCATTTGCTGTTAGTACTACTGGTTTAACGTCTGATTTATAGGACATGATTTACCTCCTATTATTCAGATGGTTTTCCGTTGTCGCTTACTGTGTAATAAATAACAACTGTAGACTCAGCAGAAGTTACAGAAGTTCCAATACCAGCTCCATAAACAGTTGAGTTTGCGGTTAGTGGTGTTGAGAAAGCAGCTCCATCAACATCATCAACAATAGCGGAATTAAATCCATTAGCACTCATTGCAGAAACAATAGATGTACTATTTGCTCCTGTTGTTGAAGTACCAATGTTGAAAGTCTTATCAGCAGCGCCTGTACTTACGTGATGAACGTCAGTAATTCTAGCACCTGATGGTAATACGATATTGTTTGTTCCGTCTTTGTCTGTTAATGCTGACATTGTTGAAGTAGTATTATCAATAATACACTCAGCAGCTAACACAACTGTTCCAGGGAAAGTTGCTTTTTTATCTTGTCCCCCATGTGAACGAACCACACCTTGAAATGTAGTTTTTGCCATGATTATACCTCCTAGGTTAAAATGTTGACATAGTTTCTAGGCCATCGACTATACGCGTCTATATCAACTATTTTTGTATAGTGATTAAAATACTATAGAAGTTTTTGTTTTAGTGCAAGTAATCTATTTATCTAGGGATGAATAGAGGACTGTCATAATTATTCAATTGTCTCCATCTCAGTTTAGCAATAACTCTTTTAATTCTTGCTTCAATAGATTTCATTTCAAGAGTTTCTTCGCCTGCTGATAAGTATTGAGAGTTCCACTGAGATTCTAGTTTGATTTTCTCAGCAATTAGAGACTTTGATAAAACGGCCATTGTATACCTCCTCCGATATATCTTTAAACCGTCTTAATTTTATATTCTTTTTTCCCATAAAGTCAAGAGAATATCCCATAAAAAAAAGGGGCCCGAAGACCCCTTTTAAAAGTATTTTTTTAGTAGGTATTAGACACCAGGTGAACCAAAGATACCTCTGAAATCAGAGAAACCGAAAGAATATCTCTCTCTAGCTTTATATCTCATGTTACCTGTATCGAAGTCACCTTCCATTGCAGTTTTGATAGGTGATCTTTCAAAGTGCTTCATACCGTTTGGTACGTCTGTCTTAATGAAGAACGCATCATCATCTGTTAAGTAGTTGTTTACTACATAACCTTGTGGGATCATACCCATGTTTCTGATTGCGTTTACATCGTTGTCAGCTGTACCTACTCGATTTGCTGAGTTCATTAATCTGTCAGCAGTGAATTGTAGTGCTGAAGGAATGATTAATTTCACACCTTGAGCAGCTATCTTTAGACCTCTTTCATCTGTGAAAGCAGCAATATCAATTAAAGCTTGCTCTAAAGATGTTTCGTTAAGGTCCGCAGCATTTGATAATTCATTGCTTACAGTACCACTAATAGTTGGGTGGTCAGTTGCACAAAGCTCCTTACCATCACCACCTAAAAAGTTAGTGTTGAACGCATTGTTAAGTACATTAGCAGCTTTTACTTGCTTTGTATTAGCCATAGAACGTGCCAAAGCTTTGGTGTATCTAGAAGCTAATCTGTCATACAAGTTATCTTCAATAGCTTCCTCAGTAATTGAGAACGCTAAAGCGATAGTATCATGTGTATAACGAGCTGTATAAGTTTCTTGTGCTTGATCATATTCAATACCAGCACCTTCTGCTTTTACTGCTGCATTACCAAAACCTGATAACATTACTTCTTCTTCGAATGCACGATCAGAAGTTTCTGTATCAAAAATTTCGGCATGTTGGTTTTCGTACCTTTTGTACTCCAGGCCAAATAGTGCATTTAAACCTGGCTCTAGCTCTTTAGCTAGTTGTGATCTTGATATAGCCATAATTTAAACCTCCTATACCATTAGACTCTTGTCGATCTTAACGATGAAGTTTTCGTTTGTAGCGGCTACTTCATTATCGGGATCGCTGTCGAGTCCTACGATTAATACCTGACCTGTTGTTGATAAGGCAAGATTTAGGTATGTACCGGAGATACCATTTGTTGAATCTCCAGCGGCCCATGTAATATCAAAAGCAGTACCAACAGATGTAATACCTGTAGCAGTACCGGTTGATTTTACCTTATACAATTGATTTGGATCAGTAATAACATATGCCTTAATTTTACCTTGGGTAACAGTTGTACCGCCAGTAAACTTTGGGCTCCATGTTGGTTTTCCAGATGTGGGATCTACTTCTACTTCGCATCCATTGAATACGCCGAGAATATCAGTTGTTGCAGATGATTGTACTGGTACAACATATCCGCCTGATAGAGCTACTAAGTCACCCTGATTAATAGAAGTTGCCATAGCACTTGCTATTTCGAATTCAGATTGACCGCCAGCTGCATATGCCCCACTAACTTTGCCTAACGGTTTTAAACCGAAAGCTTTAGTTGAGTTTGCCATATTTTATACCTCCTAAGTATATAGCTGGTAGCTGAAGAAATAACTAAAAGATTAGTTTTTCTTTGAGCCACCAAAAGTTACACGACTCTGCCTATCTTGATTAATAGGCATGCTTGGGTGCTGTTCCTTCAAGAGATCGTTATTTACAGCGTCTTCACGGTCTTTCGTTCTACGGTTGTAGTACGCTTCTCGTTGCTGTGCGAGCTCTTCCGGTATCCTTGCCAGCACAAGGCCACCAACTCCTATCACTCCTGCGTACTTGCCCTCTTTAAGGACTGGATAATTTTCTTCAGGGTATTGGTCTGCTCTTACAAATTCCCAACCGGATCTTAATTTACCCGATGCGTTCTTTGTATCGTCAAAACCCATACTCTCGACTCTTATCCAACGCTGACGGTATCCGTCTGGCGCAGGGGGTGCGTCTAGTGATGATGGGGGAGTCCAAACTTTAGGTCTAGTATCTTTAGCCCTAGTTTCACTCGCGCGAGAAGTCTTATCTATTTTTTTATCTTCCATATGCTTTTACGCCTCCTTCGCGATTAATTGTTTCGCATATTCTTCAAGTGGCACACCTAATCGCTTAGCTATTGCTACCTGTGAGGGTGTGAGCTTCACAGTTTTGCGGCGTCCTGTTGTAGCTGGACGTTTGGCTGATGCTACAGTCTGAGAAGGTTTCTCCTGTGTAGTATTTTCTGTTGTAGCAAATTTATTGGGAAATTCAAGTCTTATTCTCTTGTCTACTTCCTCATAATACTCATCACTACTAGGATCATAGCCTTCTTCCTCAGTAAGCTGTTTATGAATGCTAAAAGCTGTATAAGTCATAGCTTCATTTTTACCAAACCAAGGGTTTTTTTCAGCCCAAGATTCTGCTCGAGGATCCATTTGTTGTGCCGCCTGTCTAATACTTTGAGCATTAGCGTATGCTTCTTGCTGCTGTGGCTGTGGCACTTCGGCAGGTTGTTCCTTAGTTTGTTGTGCTTTCACTTGATTAAGTCTAGCAGCATCCATTGTTAATCGTGCTATGTCAGATTGAGCGGCTATTTGACCATCTACATCCTGATTATCGATAGCATTTTTTAACTTAATTTTTACTGCTTCTAGATTAGATTGAACTCTATTCTCAAATTCTGAAACATAATTAGTATCTAAATCTTTATATCTAGTTTCTAAATGTTTCTGTTTTTGAGCAACAGTTTGTGCATAAGCAATCGCTTCTTCTTTTTGACGCTCTGCTTCACGCATTTTTCTGGTTAGTTTAGCAATACGTTTTTTAACACTTTCGCTATACTCACCAAGTTCATCTTCTTTTTTCTCTTCTTTTGTTTCTTCCTTTTGTTCTTCCCCTGAAGCCGTTTGTTCTTCTTGAACAACGTCTAATTCTTCTTTCTCTTCAACAACCTTCGGTGAATCTAAATCGATTTCCGCACCTTCGGTTTCACCAACATCAATCATTGGCTCTTCTCTTTTCAGTTCTTCAGGCATAGTTTTCTCCTATGTTTATATATGGTGAAGTATATCCTCGGGGTTATTAATTGTTCCAAGGACTTCATCATCATTTAGTAAGCGCACCTCACCACCTTCAATCGGTAATCGTGAGCCTGCGTATCGAGCGAAAATAACCCAATCGCCTTCTTTACACCAGGGACCTGATGCAAACTTTTCTTCATCTTTATAACAAAGGGGTCCCATTTTAATAACGTAACCACAGTTTGTTGCGATGCGTAATTTGTCTAAAGATTCTTGTGCAATAATAATACCACCTTTAGTTTTGTCTTTTGGTGCAAAAGGTAAAACTAATAATCTCCAACCAGAAGGGGTTGGTAATTTAGATATTTGGCTGTCGGTAATTGTTTCAGCCCTTACTTGTTTAGATTCTTCTTCTTTTTTTTCGTATCTTTCTTTTTCGTATTTCTCTTGTAGTGCGTATTTACTCATTATTGTGCTCCTTTGTTTCTAGCAGGTTAGAGAGTTCCTGTTGTACTTGTTCAAAAGCTTGAACTTTGCCCACAAGATACTTGTATTTGTCCATAGTGTCAATACCTGACATAATGGTATCCTGGTGGTCTTGAATGACTTCTTTTAAATATTTTTGAAGTCGATAGACGACATTTAATTCTTCCATAATTTTTCCTTTCGTGTATTTTTATATCATGAATGATCCGAAAACAGAAGCTGAAGATTTAACAGTGATTGTTGAGTTTGATTTTGAAATACCTACTATTCACTAAGTAGGCGGTCTAATTTCTTATTAATTTCCGTGATTTGATTTTTGATAACTGCAATGTCTTGCATCATTACTTCAACATTATCGGTCTTTTTCTCTAAAGCTTGAATCTTTTCACCCCACATACCCCAAGACACTAAAAAACCACCTATTATAATTATATAAGGGGCCGCTAGTTTAAGGTCTATTTTCATTTGGTTGCGCTCATGTTGTTTAAAGGATTATTCAATGCCTTATTTATACTCAAGTTTAACTCATTTTCAATAATTTTCAACTCATCAAATATTTCTCGAGTATCTTCTTTTTGTCTATCTTCTACGTCATTAACTATTTCTGTAATATGACGAATATCGTTAGCCATGGACCTTAAATCTGTTTTCATATCATTCTTTAAGTCTTTTGCTACATCAGATACTAGTGTTATTTCGTCAAGAATAGAGTCTATTTCGGACTTTAAAACGGCTAGTTTTTCATCATAAGATGATAAGTCCGGAGCTGTATACTCTTGGATTTTTGCCTTCATATCAAGATAGTCTTGGTAAAAGGTAAAGCCTGTCCAAGCAGCACCACCCAAGGTACCAAGCAAAGACAGTATAATGAGAATTTTACCACCTTTGATTTTAATTCCACTATATTCAATTTCTGCCATATTGTTGGTTTACCATTTCCTCCATTAATTGATCTTGAGCGGTACTAAAAAGTACACCATAAGGATCTTCGATATTTTGTATTAAATATTCATCTACATTATTGTCAATAATAAATTTAGTCGTATAGGCCTCAAAAGCTTTAATGTCTGTTAACTGCGCCATAACAGCTAATTTTACATTTGATAGAGCTACTTGATCACCGGTACTAGCAACTCTTTCCATAATCTTTTGTGCTACTTGTTCTTTGGTGCTTTTCGTATTTTCATTTTTTTGTTCTTCTTCTGATTCTGTTTCGGATTCTGAGCTACTTTCACTTTCCGGCTCACTTTCCATTTCCATATCTAATTCAACAATTTCTACTTCCATTTCCATATCACCTTCCATGGTAGTTATTTCCATTTGCATTTCACCAGAATCTGTTTCGGATATTTCAAAATCTAAAGTCATAACTTCTCCTAAATCATCTGCTATCTCAATAGAAAAATCAGCCATAATATCTGTTTCTATAGGTGCTACATTAACAGGGTCAAAAACAGGAGGAATATAAACAGAATCAACTTCATAGGTTTCAGAGGTAATAACTGATTGTATTTGTTCTGTAACAATATTTTCTACTAGATTAATAACTTCTTGTACTTGAGAATAGACGGCCCACATTCTCATATCATCAACAACAGGTCCGTAATAACCTGCCCAATAACCATTATCAATTCCATAAAAGCTAGTAATCGCTTGTGTGCCTGTTCCTAGAGTATTAGAAGGAACTGCTAAAGATGCTTGATAAGTTTGCCAAGAATGACCTACAGACCAAGTTGTTGTTTTCATATAGTCTTCCCCTGTTTGAGGGTCAATGACTTTTAAAGTGATCGAGAATGTATCTAAATTACCACTAGAACAATGCCCTCCTATTTGATTTGTACAGGCATACACATCTGCTTGACCATATAAATCAAAACCTTCATTAATTTCTGTAACATCTAAATACTCAGTTAAGTCTTCTGTATAAGTGATAGAACCCCCTCGATAATCTGTGTGAAAATGATTGGTATGGTCTAAAACAATACCAGAAGTCGTTTTACTGGAATTAGTAATAAGATTAGAAGTTGTTTCTGTACTAACTATTTCATAGCTAGTTTGTTCAATGTATTCAGTTGTTTCAACTTCTTCAATAACAGTTTCTGTATGGGTGTAGGTGTAGGTAGTTTCTTCGAAGTCTCCTACCAGCTCCACAGTACTATCTGAAAGGATAGATTCCACGGTAACTGAGATAACAGTACCACCACTGGGGCCAGTATCTCCAATTCCATATTGCTGTTCGTAGGCTTTAGAAGAGAAGGATACCAGTAGTGATAGCCAACAATAAGCCACCGCCAATGAGATATTTTTTATTATCATTTGGTTCCTTATATCCGGGTTTATCTTGAGGGTGAGAATCCCATCCTGCTTGTGCTACCTCTCCTATGGTACCAAAATAAGGACAAGGTGTTCCTGCCATTTCCATGGCATTAAAAACTCTTTCATCTTGACATAAAACTGATACGGCAGCGACTTTCATGCCCATACCATATAAAGCTCTTGATAGTTTTAAACGTTCGCAGTTTTCGTCGGTTATAGTAGTCGACCCAGCAATGCCCAGAATTTGAGTTTGCACAGCAGCAGATGTTCCCGCCACGCAGACATCTTGATTGTTGACAACAACAGAAGGAGCACTTGCTGTTCCTGGGCTCTTGTCCACTGTTGTAGTTCCCGTAACGGTCGACGAAACGGTGTTAGTTTCAGCAAGAGCTAACCCCATTGTGAGAATAAACATTAAAGCAGCAGATACGTAAATCAACCAATCGTGTTTCATTTAGCATTTCCACCTTTTCCTCGCCTGCCTTAATCTTGAATTTGGATCTTTAGCTGCTTGAGGAAATTTTTTCATTTGACCTGCACTTCGTGCACAATAAGACTTTCTCCTTTTTGCAGCTTTACTACCCGGTTTTACTTTACCGGTGACCGCTGTTTTTAACTTTGAACCAGGGTTTTCGGCCCTATAACGCTTAACACCTGCCTGAGTCATTCCCGCACCACTCTTCGTGGACCGGAAATACTTTTTGGTTTTAGGCGGCTGTTTGTCGGGTGTTCTCGGCATAATCTTGTTTTACCTTTTTGATTTGTTTTTTGCAAATGTTTTGACGTTGGTTGGCTTTGGCCCGGTGTTTGCGGCTGCGCGTTTTCTTCTGACGGCGGATTTTTTCTGCGATTCGCTCATCGATCTTGCCTTGGCTAGTGGAACGCACTTCGGATATTTGCGCTTCGACCCTTTTGACCTCCCGCAAGGTTGGTACTTTCCGTCCTTTTTGGGTGCGCCGATGTCGACCCACTTCTCTGCTACCCACTTTCTTAATCCATTTTGCGCCATTATTAACTTTTCTTTGTAACCTTTCGTCTGTTTGCCATAATACCTCCACAGGCTTTGGCGATCCCACCTTGATTATAGTTAGAAGTTTTTTTACGAGATTGTGAAACACTGTTGACTGATCCTCCATCCATTTTCTTTTTTCGTCCGCCAGGTTTTATTTTTCCTGAGCAAACGGCACTGGCGTACATATTGGCATAAGCTGATGGATAAACATCAAACTTACGCTTTGCTGCTGCTTTACCTTTTGCACAGAGTTTTGCCATTATTTCTTCTTCCTCGTTACAACAATTTTACCGTCTTTTTCTTGAACTTTCATACCTGCATCTTCAGTATGTTTTTTCAATTGACGATATTTTTCAGAAGGAGTTAGTTTTTTAACCATTATTTAACTTTCCCGCCTTTTTTCATGAAACCCATTTTGTTTCTAACTGGTTTTGGTAATTTTTTTAGTCCCTTGTTTTGTGCCGGGACTGGTTTTAAATTTTTTTTCATCTTCCTTGTCCTCTGTATTTTTTAAAATTACGTCGTTTATGTTTATTCATGGTAGAAGTGCTTATTCTACCATCACCTATTGTAGTCTTTTTGACTACATGTTCAACAGCACTACCTGTCTTTTGAACCTTCATGTTTACATCCTACACAACCACAATCTATACAAGAGTATTCACAGTGACAAGCGTGTCCACACTTTTCACACATGACAACTTTTTTAACTTCTTTAATCTCTTTGATAGAAGAAGAACATTTGCAAGATGAACAGTTTCCGCAACTCATTTTGTAATTTTCTTAACCTTTTCGAACGATCTTATTCCCGCCATACCTAAGAGGGCCATGACTAATGGCATCAATACACCCATATCTAAAGCAGGAAGAGGATCATGTTCGATACTGAATGCAGCGAGAATAAACATAATAAACTGTTTCGCTACATATTCCCAGAATATTGCGAGAGCACAACTCATACCAATGAGGGGCCTCCACGATCTCTGCATAATACCACCAATACCAGTAGCAGTGGACTTAGCATCCGCTAAGTTAATATCCATCTGCTTGGAATTGATTTCGTTTTCGAGTTCTTTTAGTCTGGCTTTAGCAGCGAGTTTTTCCTCTTCGCTTGTGTGAACAGAGTCAATTACCTTGCCTACGGTATCTACTAAAGAGCCACCTAAAAGCTTACTTAACATCTTAGATTGCTTGTGCTAATACCCAACCAACAGCTAGTCCGATGACGAACCATCTTTTCTTTGGGTGATCATTCCATAATTTTTTGATCTTATCCATTTTTACCTCCTTAGTACCACTTGGCACTACGTTTTTTCTCAGACAGCATGCGTCTTTGTCCGCCTACTTGTTGAGTCTGAGTTTCGTTAGGCTTAGACATCTCTACTGGGATGCCGCCCTTCTTTAAACCATCCTTATTTAAAAACTTAGAATGGTCAATGTTTTTCTTTTCCATTTTTAACTCCTATTTATTGTTTTTACTCAAACCTGCTTCGCTTAATGCAATTGCAATAGCTTGTTTTATAGATTTTACCTTCTTTTTTGACTTTCCGATAGGTAATTTTTTCTCTTTAAACTCTTTCATAACCTTTTTTACTTTTTTCTTTTGTTTTTCAGTAGGTTTAGCCATTTCCACCCTCCATTATTTTCATATTTTGGACACCCATCTTTGCTAAAGATATACCCGCACGTAATTTAGCGTTTTCATCATCTTGCTCGAGCTTTTCATACTTAAATTCTTGGTCTTGAACCAGTTTTGCACGATCAATTTCTATTTTTTGTTCTGCTTCTCTAGCTTTTTGCTCATTTTCACGAGCTCTGAGGTCTAATTCTTGTTTTTTTAGCTTGGTTAATGGGTCATCATTAACATCACCATAGATTTTGTTCTCTTCTTCCATGTAATCTTTAGTCATTTCGGCAATCAATCTTGCTTTTCTTGACTCAATATTAGTTAAAAGCTTCTGAACTTCCATTTGTAGCTGTGGTTGTGTTTGAATTTGTGCTTGCATCTGCTGAACTTGTAATAATTCATCTCTAAATTCTAATTCAATTTGTTCCTGAGCCATCAAAGTGATGTGTTCTAAAATATTTTTCTGTAAAGCAGACACCATTGCCGGATTATTTCGAACTAAAATGGTTCCCATAAAACTTAAGTGAGCATCAATGTGAGCTTTGTGATCTTGTTTAGGAAATGCTTGGAATGATTTACCACCCATCGCTTGAATATGTTCCATACTCGGATCCATTGGTTGTGGTGGTTGGGGTGGTGGTAAAATTAAATCGACATTTTTCACACCAATCGCTTCATACATACTTCTGTAGGCTTGATATAAATTATGAATTCTTGGATTGGTTTGTGCTAATTGTAATTGTGTTTGCGCTAAACTAATTCGTTGTGTTTGTGAAAAAATATTAGGATCGGCAATCGGTAAAATATCAATTCTCTCATCAAAGTCTTGTTGCTTAATGACTCTCTGTCCACCGACTACGTCATAAGGATATTCAGGAGGTAAATACAAACTGAACACTCGGGCCAACATTTTAAACTCTTGCTTTAAAGATACATAGAGCCTCTTGTGAATGGAAGACATGACTCGTGAACCGCGCTCTAATAAAGCAACGGTTGTACCGACGGCTGCACCTTGATTACCATCACCGACTTGCATATCCGCAATACTTGCAAAACGTTGTCCAGCTTGGACCACAATACCCATCAACTGCAATAAAGTTGCAGAAGGTTCTTTAAAAGGCAGAGGTAAAAATGATTCTCTTAGATTTCCTCCAGGAGCATCGACATCTCGAAACTCACCGGGTTGAATCGGTTGAGCATCATCACGAACACGCAGCCCTCTAACTCTAAATCCAGAGGGAAGATTGGATAATGTTCCAGCGTCTAGTAATTGTCGAAGAGCTGCTGTAGCGGTTCTAGACAAACCGCCAATCATATGAATTAAACCAAAACCATAAAAACCCAGTCCTGGTAAAAACTTGAAATGAGTAAAATAACTAATTCTTTTTTTCTTTGGATCTTGAGGATCGTAGTTTCTCTTAATGGATAAGACTTCACGACTGCCTTCTTCGATCGTTACAATGTAGGGTAGTTTAATTCCTGTGGGCTCACCAGTCTGTTCATTTATATCTTCGAAATTTTCTAAATCTAAATCAACATGACATTCTAATAACGTATACATATCCGGATCAGAATCGGTTTTTCTGATTCCTTCTAATTCTCTTTCCTTTTGAGCGATTGCATCATTCTCATCATAAGGATCACCTAAATCAATATCTCGATAAAAACCATTAATCTGTTGCTTTCGTAAATCGTTTTTCGACATATGAATTTTATGAATAATAGTATCCGCATCATCGAGCGATGTTGCTGAGTAAGGTACTAACAAATCATCAGCGGGTACAAACTTAGATACCGCTCTTCCTAAGAGCGCATCATAATAAACTTTTTTAAAGGTGGAACCGGACAACGGTAAATAAAATAACATCTGATCAAATTCCGGCTCATACTCTTTCATCTCTTGCATCAACTGATAGTTCATAAAATCTTTGACACGTTCAGCTTGTTGTTCTTTTTGAGGGTTCGGAGCTCCGACTTGTTGAGTTCTCACCGGTCCTGCTGCCGGTAATAATTCTTTGTAAGCTTGAGCTTGGAATTGAGTAACCGCTTCGGCTAAGACTGGATGCGTTGCTCCACTCGCTCCTTGAAATGGTTCGGTTCGATCTTCATATTTAAAACCTAATAAATCTAAACCTTGAGTATATGTTCTCTCCCAATCTCCACGAGATTCTTTGTAGTCCACATATAAACCTTTCAGCTCACTTCCTAAAGGATCTAAAATATCGTCATCTAAATATTCTGCTAAGTTGGCAAAGTGTTGTTGACTTCCCTCTCCAATTGCTTCTTGAGGATCAAAGTTAATTTCCACTCCCCCATCTTCAGTTTCGACGACTTCAATTTGTTCGTCTTGAGGTTGTAATTCTTTTTTTATTTCTTGTTCGAGAACCTGTTCAATTTCTTGTCCTGGAACTTCTAAGGATACCTTTTGATTAGGTAAGGATTTATCGATTTCAGCCATTGAATTAGTTTACTTGTTTTTGAACAAAGAAGCAACACCTTGAGACATCGGTCCGCGTTCCGGTGGAATGGTGTCCGTTAGTCCACCCATCGCGAATCCTTGACCATAAGCCTGTAATCGTAATTGAACTTCTTCATCACTCATTTTGTCCACATCTAATTCGGATGCACCTGGTGCTTGACTCTGTGCTATTAATGTTTTTAAGGTTTCTCTTTTTTCATCTCCTTGATCAACTACATCAACAAAGCTAGACACTCTTTCCTCAATCACCGGTTTTCTTAAATCGACGATGGGTTGTGTATCATCTTCTTCCTGACCAGGAAATACTTTTTGAAATAAATCTTTGGCAATTCCTAAAGTGATACCACCAGGCACTAAAACTTTTTCTGCTAATGCGGGAATGATTCCTCTTTCCTGTCTGGGTTGAGGAGTAAACTGACGGAAGGTCGTGGTCGGTGTACCGGGCTTCGTGGTCGGTGAATAAATGTACGGTTGGGCTTTGGCTTGACCGCCGACTAAAGCTCTTTTCACATCTCCAAAAACTTCTCTTAAAGTCGGAGGGCTGGCTGTAAATCTTCCTGTAAAATCTTGTGCGGTTACGCCTGTTCTATAAACAGGTTGACCCCCTTTTTGTGTTAAACCTTTAACGGTTGGTGAACCTGGTAAAAATTGTATTCCTCTTCCGGCGGCAGCGGCTTTTTCTAATTCAGCTTCTCTTCGTTTGGATATTTCACCACCGGTCATGATGTTCTGCATCAACTGCTCGGTTGTTTGCGCTCGGCCTCTGTTTCTATCCGCTTTGGCTGTTTGACTTCCCATTAGTAATATACCCTTTTATGTCTGTAGAGAGGTTCGTCTTGTTCATCTTCAGGATGTTCAATAAAGCCTCCTTGTCTAAACCTCATGACTGCTTGTGTCATGCTATCGACCAAATCGTCATGGTCGCCATAAGGGAATGCAGCGCATTCCTCGATTACCTCTTCACAGTATTTATCGTCGGTTGCCCATATCTGCCCCGCTTCAAATAACGGCGCGACAGCATTCACACGAGCGTGTTTATCATTTCCACGACTCGGTGTAAAATTTATAACAGGAATACCGGCACGACGCAACTCAAAAGTCAGCGGCATTCCACTGGCTTTCCCTTCAATGATTACACTTTCGGGTTTCCAATATTGATATTGTTCTAAAGCGACTCTTTTCAGTTCCGGGAACTCTAATCGATCTTTGACGACATCCAGCAAGATTAAATTCGGTCCGCTGTCCTCGGTCGGATAAAAGACGCCCCACGTGGTAATGGCACTAAAGTCCGCTGTTTCTTTTTTCAAGAACGCCGTATCATAACTTTGAATCACATGATGCAAAGGAGGTAATCCTTTGTCCCAGATCTGCCACCATTCCCTTTTGATAATCGAGCCTTCTTCCGCGGTGGGATTTTGTTGGTACTGAGCGTTCCACTTACCGATGGCCACGGATGCTTTCACCGCTTCTAATTCTTCTAACTTCCAATACTCTGGCCACAGAGGTTTATTGGAAGGTAAGATCGCCGGAAACTCAATCACTTCCCATTGATCGGCTTTGGTTTCTTTTTGTGCATTAATGAGTCGTCCGGTTAAATCTTTGGTATTCCATCTCGTCATGACGACAATAATAATACCACCGGGTTGCAAACGCTGACGAGGACCGGACGTATACCATTCCCAGGTTCGCTCGAGCGCATTGATGTTCAATGCATCTTGTTCCGAATGAGGATCATCAATGATTAATAAATCCGCACCGCGGCCCGTGATGCTTCCTCCAACACCCGCCGCAAAATATTCGCCGCCCTCGTTCGTCTCCCAACGGCCCGCGGCCTTCGAGTCTTCTCTCAATTTTGTTTGAAAAATTTTTTGATATTCCTCGGAGTCAATTAAATGTTTGGCTTTACGACCGAATCGGACAGCGAGCTCCGTGGTATGCGTTGCTTGAATAATTTTTAATTTAGGATTCTTTCCGATCATCCAGGCCGGCATGAGGTAAGATGAAAATTCTGATTTTGTATGTCTCGGTGCCATATTGATAATGATTCTTTTTAATTCGCCCCTGGCCACCTTATTAAATTTTTCTGCCATGATCTTGTGGTGGGACCCCTCGACAAAATCCGGCCATACGTATTTCACAAACGCCATAAAATCATCGCGGATCGCGGACTCCTTGCGTTTCTCTTCTAGCTTAATTTTATAACGTAAGAATTCCTTCTTAGCTTCGCTAGGTAATTTATTTATATCTATATCTATGCCTTCTAACTGCATGGTACCTAAAATGAATTTAACATCATAAAGTATTCAAAATCAAGTATATAGGTGTATATATTAGGATCCCTATTTGCAAAAAGGGTGGG
>Ga0222718_10000442_pt1 | contig 42449 bp, 37 predicted proteins | sample C33_27DmetaG_FD_165045 | JGI IMG/M metagenome (GOLD analysis project Ga0222718, IMG submission 165045) | Estuarine water microbial communities from San Francisco Bay, California, United States - C33_27D | ecosystem: Environmental > Aquatic > Marine > Unclassified | place: USA: California...
TAATCCAGCTGATGTTTCCATGTTTTTTAAATATATTTTATGTGCTTTGTCATCAGTATAGCTCGCTGCCGCGAACAAAGTGTATTGACTTGCAGATTCAGTTGTTTTTCTTGCTAAACCACCAGTGTTTGTTAAGCCAGTTGAGTTACCAGCGCCTGTTAGAGTTGCTATTGCTGATAAAGATAAAGAGTCAGATAATAAATCTGTACTTGTCAATACCAGTTGTGCTGTAGTTGTTGCCATATTATTTTTATTATTTGTTTTTTAAATATTTTCTTTTTGTACCATCGTTGTAAATGTAAATTAACACTCCTGATTGATTGTTTTTTACTGGACGTCCTAATATATCAGTAACTGCAACTAAGTGTCTCTCTACGCCTCTAATTGGCAGAGGACCAATCCAAGTGCCTTCACAATAGTTATATGTTGCTTGACATACTGTGTCCCACTCATTTTCGCAGCAATACTCATCAATATCTATAACCCAGGCGTAGCATGGATCGTTAAGCCAGTAAGGTATGCTATCACCAGTAATGCAACCTGCACTGTAAAGACAAGATAAAGGATCGTCAACATTAGCATTTCCATTATAGTTATACGCTGCTTGATCCATGCAACCCATAACGACAGAAATACACGAACCGTTATCCGTGTTAGCCAATGCATTGTAATTAAGAGCCAAACTATCCATACACCCATAAACAAAGGCAATACAACTAAAATCCTCCGTGTTAGCTTGCTGGTCGTAATTGAGAGCAGAAGGGTCCGTACAGCCATATATAAAAGGAACGCAAGGAATACTATTGTTGGTTGCATTTGCAAGTGGGTTATAATTAAACATTGTACTATCAGTGCACCCATAAATAAACGGTATACAAGAGCCATTATCTACGTTTGCAAGTTGATCATAATTAAACATGGTAGGATCTGTACAACCATAAACAACAGGTACACAGCTACCATCGTCAACATTTGCTTGTGGCATAAAGTTAAAAGCCATAGGATCAGTACAACCAAATACTATTGCAATACAACTACCATCATCTGTATTAGCTAAGCTATCGTAGTTTAATGCTGTTACGTTTGTACAACCAAATATTACTGGTATACAAGTATCAGGTGTATTAGCTAGCGGATTGTAATTAAATGCTACCGGCTGCATACAACCTACAACTACAGGTAAACAACCACCGTTGTCTACATTAGCACTAGTATCATAATTAAAAGCTAAAGTGTCAGTACAACCAAACATTGCTAGAGTTGCACAACTGTCTTGTATGTTTATATCTGTGTAGTAAGCGTTGGCTGTATCAACGTGATACTCTAAGTATGCTGGTGATATACAACCAGGATAATAAAAGCAGTCATCAGCTGTATTAGCACTATCAACATAATTAAATGCTAAGCTGTCTAAACAACCGTATATTTTTTCTTCACATATATCACCACAGTAAGTATTTCCTTGGTATGTAAAAAATGTTTGTATAAAAGGTGGTTGAACAGACAACGCTGTATCACCATCAGGGCTTATTAAAGTAAACCCACACTGTACAGCTGTAAATTGTGCTTGTTGACTAATAACAAGTCTAGCACTAACTTGTGTTGGTGCGTATAAGTCTATAGTAAACGATTCATTAAAACCACCATTTGCCATAAAAAAAGCAGTGGTATCAGCATCTTGGTAAACTTCTAGCACAGTTCCAAAAACCCAACCATCACCTATTAAATCATGCAGTATAAGATCGTAAGTACATTGATCGATGTATTCTATTGAGTTTGCTAGCGAGTCGTAATTATACATTGTACTATCAGTACAACCATAAACTACTAATGTGCTACAACTACTATCACTAACATTAGCTAGTGGATTATATTCTAAGTAGTCATCGTCCATACAACCAAGAACTGTTGGTGGTGGAGGGCATGGAGCAGATATAAACACATGTGTAGTATCATAGCCAAAAGCAGCAAAGTCACCATACACTAAAGTATCGCCACACTGCATAACATAATAAGAACCATCTTGTCCACCCCATAAACTACCTTCTAGACCATCTCCGTACAAGTCATATATAGTAAATGATAGCTCACCAGGTGGTAAGCAGTTAGTGATAAATTGTGGCTCGTAGTTTGGTACGTTTGTATATGGACCACCTGATATAATAACATTACCTAAAGTATCTTGAATATCCCAAGTAGTTTCTGATGGGTATTGATCTAAGTTTATATTAATTAACGTAGGTGTGCAAGGTCCTTGCGCAAACAAAAATATAGGTAATAAAAATATAAGTAGTAATAATTTTTTCATTCTTTTATCTTAATTGTAATGTCGTGTGGTGCGTATTCATTGCCACCAAAATAAGGGTATAAATAATATCTTTTAATTAAACCCCAGTTTCCTTTCGGCCTTCTTCTAACCATCGTTGTGTCTCCATCTACAGTTATAATGTAGTAAAACGTTTTAATATCTATTGTAGCGTTGTAAGATACATCTGGTTCTATAGTTCTTATCGTAGCAGAACTATGTCTACCTTCTTCATGTCTTAACCAGCAAAGCTCTATGTTACCATCTAAATATCTCCAACCTAATCTTATAGAATACTTCTGATGTCTAACGCCAAAGTCACTAAAGCCGTAAATCTTATTTACGTCATATTGATTCTCTGGTATCTCACTAGTGTAAATAGCAGATTCGTCTAACATAAAGTCAAAGTTTATTCTTGAGTTTGTAGGGTGGTTAAAATAACTACCAGAACTATGTGCGCCTTCAGGTATCACATACGTTCTAAAACCAAGGTCATCAGTTTCTTTAGCACAAGACGATAATATAAGTATTAATACTATTTTGTACACATACCTAGGCATACTTTACCAAAGGTTAGTTTCTTAATCAATAGGCACAGTTTTGCTTTCATATTAAAAGTCGCTCATTATTTGTTCGTTAATAAAATTTTGTATCTCTTTCCTCGTTGCAAGCATTTTAAAGCTTAAATCTGCTTGGTATCGTTTTATTTCTTCACCGTCTTTAAATATAATTATAGTAGGCACTATAACTATCTTATGTTTTTCTTGTAGCTTTGTTTCCTCAACTATATCTACTTTAGTTAAATCACAATCATTTAGTTTCTGAAACCACTCAACATCATTAGCAGAGTTCCAGTTAGCATTAAACTGAGTTACAACAACTTGTGAAAAAGCGCTGTTACACACCAGCATTAATGTTACTAAAAAATATTTCATATTATCTTAAATCATCTATTTTGTCTTCCATTCTGATTAATCTTTCTTCAAGTTTTTTAACGTCGTCTCTAGTCTCCATAATAGTATTTCTAACGTTAATATCTTTCATGTTAAACTCCATACGAGTTACATCAGGTTTTGGAAGTTCTTTTGCCTCAGCAATATCAGCTTGTAAAGCAAACCACATGCCTATAATACCAGACAATGCAAAGCCAACTGCTATCAGTGTTTTGATACTTATATTAAAGCCAGTATCTTCATTTAATTCTTTCGCCATTTTGTAAATTTGTTATAGTTAAAAGATTACGTAGTTTACTCCAAATTTAAAGTCATACCACTCACGATTCCAGTATTTGTTATATTTACCTTCTACAAATGCACCTAAAGACTTATTCATCTTGTAACCAAGTATTAAACCACCATTGTAATCTAACCATTGATTACCCTCGTATTTATGATAAGAGTAATCGTTACCCCCGTCTAAATGATAAGGCATAACGTTAGCCCAAGCATGTGACCAAAATGATTTTGTGTAATGATAATAATCAAAACCTAAAACAAACGAGTGTTGTATAATTTGGCTTAATTCATTACGTTTTCTTTCAGTATAATCAGCTAACATTGTAGGTATAACAACCTCTTCCCAAACCTCTTTGCTTGTAGCAACGAGTTCTCCATCTGGAGAAAAATACTCACTAGCAGCTACATTGACATTATAGCCTTCTTGCAGTGCTAGGTAAGTGTAATGTATATTGCCATTGCTTAGCATCCACTCTGCCAAGGGATCATATCCGTACGGTTCGGATAACCTTTGAGCAAGCCCAGCATTAAAGGACAATTTGTCATTAACTTTATATCTATATCTTTCTGACGTTTCAACATATTTAATATCAGCAAAACCATCTTCTAAGTATTCACCTTTTAGTATAAAATGCTTTAAACAAAATTTTTCACCACAACCATCATCACCAACAAATCTTATAAAGTGATGCTGATCTAAATATTCATTACCTTGTTGTCTTTTGTAATCTACTTCAAATAAAAATTCTAAGCCACGTACTTTACCAATACTAGCACCGTCTGACCATGATTCTTCTGTACCATCATAAAATGTACTAGCCCTGTTTTCATAACCAAACCTAGCAATTTTACGTATACCCAAAGCTAAGTTATAATCGTATGGCGTTTCTACTGTTACAGTTTCTAAACCATTAGTGACAGAAAATACATCTACGTCTGATATAGAATTACCACCATTAGCCGCAGCGTAAAACGTAGCAAATTTAAAATACTTTTTAAAATCCTGTGAGCAACATTCTTTTGGCGCAGCACAAGCAATTAAAGTTGTTAGCAATATTATTGTTAGTTTTTTCATATTTTCTTTTATTTTGACAAACTTTTACTAGTTGATTTAATTGATTTAGAAATTGATTTTGAAAGAGATTTGCCTTTTGTTTTCTTTTGTTTAATGCCAACATCCCACGTATTCCAACCCATCATCAAGGCAATTCTTTGCCAGTTTTCATTTTCTTCTTTTAAAGCTTCAGACACGTTATTAAACTTTTGATAAAGCCTACCTGTAGGTAAGTTTGTAAAAGCTTCTACAGCTGTTGCTACTGCTGGTACTGCTGGATTATATATATCGTAACCCATTTGTTCCATAGCTTTTTTATTAAACTTTCTTGTTTGTGTAGCGCTATATAGTTTTCTCATTTTAGAGCCTATAGGTGGAGATATGTTAGCGAACTGCAGTAAAGTGTAAGCGTGGTCTGCTCTACCACCTTTTTGATCTTGTTTCCAAAATTCTATAGCTATGTTTTTACCAGTAGCAACAACAGCACCATATATACCAGTACCTCTTAATATAGAGTCTAACATACCATTAGCAAGTCTTGTTTGTCTAGCTAGTTCTTTTTCGTCGTCTTCATCATCAAAAGCTAAAGCAAATAACGCTTGTTGCATGGCATTGAATATTAAGTTTTGCAAAGCTCCATAGTAAACTATTTTACTAACATTTGTTTTCCAATCACCCCTACCTTTTATTAAATCAATACCAGCCTTTTTCATTATTCTAGCATACTGCATCGGTGTGTTTTGAAAAGCTAAAATAAAAGCACCTAGTATACTTGTTTGTTGTCTAGATAATAACGATGGGTCTGCAGACTGTTGAGAAATATTTGAAACATCTTGCATATCTTGAAAAGCTTGTGCTTCAGCTTCTTGTCTTGACATACCATCTTTAATTAACTTGTTAACTCTGTTTCTATAAAAAGAAGCACCACCAGATGCAATGGCAAAGCTATCTGCAATTTGTGTAGGTAAGAAACCTATTTTTAACAAGTATGCTATTGCTGCTTTTGCTTTATTTTTTTTACCTTGTATTGCAGCTGCTAAACGAGCTTCATTAACATCTGTTTTTAAACCCGCTCTTCTTTGCTTTAGGAAAGGAGAATTAAATATCATTGAAAAATCAGACCAAAACTGTTTTTGATTTGCAAAAGCCATAGCAGCTTTGACAGGGTTGTTATCAGACCAGTTTATAAAGTTAGCAGCAGATATAGTTTGTAATATTGCAGATCTTGTGTTTACAAACATTATAGCTCCAACAGAGTTTCTAATCCACATTGTCCATCTATTAACTTGAGCATCAGTTGTACCAGAAGACTGATTCTTACCAGTTTTCATTCTGTATAACATGTTTTCTAAAGCGTCTCTATAATCTCTACCATATATAGCTTCTATTTTGTTTAAGTTTTCTTTGTTAAACATTTCGTTAGCGTTGTTAATAAACTCTTGTAGAAAATCAGATCTGCCTAATTCATCTGTAACATTAGCTAAATCAGCTATTATAGTATCAGCAACCCAATCAGCGTCTGGTTCAGGATAACCTTGTTCTACTTTAGTTATTTTACCTAAGCTATCTGCAAAGCCACTCATTTCAGAAATATCTTTTACAGTGTCTAATAATTTCTTTTTTGTTCCTTCGGCAATGCCCGGTATTTCATAACCAGCCCTATCCCATAGATAAACTCTTATAGCATGTTCATATGTAAAGTTTGTGCCTTCAATTTTTTTATTAAATAGTTTTTTAATATCAGGGTGTTGCTTTAACAAAGCTTTGTAGTTGCCAGACAACTCTTGTTTCGCAGCGTTTAAAGCGCTAACACCATTGTTGTAAGGGTCTAATAGTGCTTTTCTAATAAAATCTAACTGAGCTTCACCTTTTTTTCCTTTAGCACTAGCCAAGGTATACATTAAGCCCATAAAATCTTCAGCTCCAGGTGGGATCCAAACTTTATATTTACCTTTATCCATACCTCTAGCTCTTGCCTCTGCACTAGAAAATCTAGATTCTTTTTTAACACCAGTATTTTGTTCTATAATATCATTTATACCATCACTAACACCTTTGCTAAACTGTATTTTAGCTTGTTGTACTTTTGACTTAACATCAAATTGATCTAACATGTTTTTAACAGCTTGTACATTTTGCAAAGCGTCGTCAGCAAAATAAAAATCGTTATAACCTTTACCAACTTTATCAGCTATCCACAGTGCTTTTGCTTCTGAAGTAGAATTTGCCAAACCAGTTATGTTTTGTAATGGTATGTTTAAACCGTTAGCAGTTAAAAAATCATATATAGCTTGTGCTGAAGCAGCTGGCCTAGCTGTTAAAACAAACATGTTTTCAGGTCCAAACTTGTTTTGTAGTTTTAGTGCCTTTTGAAACAAAGGAGCAATTTTACCTTTTACAACTTTGTTAAAATCTGAAAAATCAAAAATATAACCTTTGTCTAATAAGTCTTCATAAGTTTTTGCGTATTGCTCAGCATTTAAAGTTCCAGTAGTTCCATCAGGTTTTGTATATCTAACTAAAGACTTGGTTGTTGCAAGCGTGTCGTCAAAGTCTAAAACCGTAATACCTTTTGTTTTGTTTCTTGTGTTTTTACTAAATTGTATAGCTTTTTGTATAGTGTTGTTTTTGTTAAAGTTTGAAAGCTCTGGAACCTTACTAAATTGTATACTACCATTTATAAAGTCTTGTATTTTTTGAGGTGTATTATTTGTTCCTGCCTCTACTAGTAACTTTACTCTTTTATCTCCAAACGTTTTTTTATTGTACATACGATCGTACGAAGGATCTTCAAAAGTTTGACCATCTGCTAAGGTTTCTTTATAACCAGCGTCAGTAATTGCGTCATCAAAGTTTGTGTCTATAATATTGACGTCGTAGTTTTTGAAAAATGCATCTAAGTTTTTAACACCACCTTTGTTTAAATGATGGTTCATTAACCTTATTAATACCGCAACTCTTGGGTGACCATGCTCATATCTACCGTTTTTAGCCGTAACACCTGGCTGAACTAAATTTAACGCACCAGCTCTAGCTAAAACACTATTCATGTTAGACAATAAACTAGTCATCATTAACATTATATCAACATTATCTTGAAGACCATTATCATATTGTTCAACATTAAACGCAACATAATCGTTTAAAACTCTTCTTGCGTGACTTTCATGCTCTCTTCTAGCGTCTAGTTTTGCTGTGTCACCTTCTAAAGCTTTCGCATGATCTGACATAGCTCCACCAGTGCTTTGACTAGCTTTAGTAACAGGTATTTCTTTTAAGTTATTTGCCTCAGCAGTTTTTTCTACATTTAAAGTGTATACAGTTTTACCAGACCTTTTAAAAGTATCATATACAGGTTTTATACCAACTTTACCTAAATTAGTATCGTAAAAGTCTTTAGTTCCTTCGTAGTATTGACCTCTTCCTTTACCTATTTTACCTGACGTTGTAGAGTGACCTGCAATTAATATTAAATCAGCTATTGCTTGTTCTTTGTTTTTCTTAAATTGTCTTTTAAAATAAACACCGTCAGCTTTTCTTCTAGTTTCTTGCCTAACAGCTAAGTCTTGCGCCTCTTTGGCTGTAAGATTACTACTTGTAAATTTAGCTACTTTTACCTGAGCTGCATCTGTAGATTTTATTATTTGATCTACAATTTTTTGAACTTTAGTTATACGTTTAGCTTTAGGATTTAAATTTAATTTACCAACTTGCATAGCAATTTCGTTTGCTATTTTACTTTTAATTTCTTTGCTAAAAACATTTCCATACACTTGATCTAAAGCTATTTCTATAGCCTCAGTATCTTCAGACAATAAGACTTGCTCTTTTTCAGCATCAGTCATTTTACTTTCATTAATACCTACAAAGTTAGAAACAAATTGAGCTATGTTATTTTCAAACTCTTGGCCTTGTTCTGGTGTTAGTATAGATTTTATACCTCCAAATATTACTTCAGCCGGCTTGCTAAATTGTATAGGGTTTTTACCATCTTTAGTTGATAATAAAGATATGTTTTGTGGATCAGCTTGTCTTGACGCTTGGTTCATAGCCAATGTAGCAACTTGCATAATCCACTCTCTTAATGCTCCATCAATATCTTTTGTTTTAGCTCTATTACCTCTTTCACCTAAACCAAATGGTGCTAAAAAAGTCTGCATGTTTAAACCTTTTTTATCTTGTATGGGCAAACCTTTTCTACTTCCAGTTTCTGCAAATTTAGTTTTACCTTTTTTAATAAACCAAGCTTTACCCAAATTAGTATTAGCAATACCAGTAGCATCACCACTAGCGCTAGTACCACCAGGAATCATGTTGATCATTTCTGGAGAATACTTAAGTATAACATCTTGAATAACCTTACGCATTGGCTTAGTTAAATCTTGCTTTATACGTATACGTTTTGCTAACTCTGCTGGATCAATTTTAAACGGCTTGCCATCAAAAGTACCTTCTGAAAATATTTCAGAAATCTCTAATAAAGCTTGAAAATAAGGCCCCTCTTTTTTAGCTTTAACAATAGCGTTTTTAACATCTTTGTAAGTTTTTTGACGTGCAACTTTACTTTTATTTTTGCTATACACACTACGTAGTTTAGGCATAACGTTTGCTTGGCCTATAGTTTCAAGAGCAACTGCAGTACCCTCTATTTCTTCTCTTTTGTTGTTATCTTTTTTAGGCGCTGTTTTTTTAGCAACTTTTTTAGCTGTTGCCTCGTCAGACATTCTGTCTGTTTCTATTTTACTTTTTGCTTTTTCTAATATACCTGAATATTTTTTAGGCAAAATAGCATTCATGTAAGCGCCAAACGGAACTTCTTTACCATTTTTTCTAGCTCTATAAGTTCTAGATAATTTTACTAACTTTTCGTTAAATAAACTAAACCACTCAGCAACGTCGTCCATTTTAAGAGCATCTTCTAAAGTTAAGTCTTTACCTTTGTTTGCGGCTTTTTTAGCTAAAGCAAAAGCTCTAGGCATATTATTTCTAACTAAAGCGTTAGCAAGAGAAATAGAAGCCATAATATTCCCGTCTTTATCTTTTAAGCCTTCTGCTAATATTTTATCTTGTATTTCTTTGTTTTTTGCTACAATAGCCTGTGTTTCTTTTGAAAGACCTAGTTCTTCTACAATAGTTTCGTTTTGAAAACCAATAGGTGTAGATTTTTGTATTTGTTGGTTAGGCGCATTGTCAACCTTTTTATCTAACTGTACTAAAGAACCTTCAGCACCAAAATCCATTAAACGATCTATAGCTTTACTATCGTAACCCTTTTCAATAGAAGCATTGTAATCTTTTATAAAATTATAAACGTCTCTACCAGTATTAAACTTAATACCTATTATTCCAACTCTTTGTAAGTTTTGTCTAATAAGATCACCAATTTTAGTAAAAAACCCATCGTTAAATTTTAAACTACCATCTCTTATAGACTCAGACATTACTGTTATTATTTCTTCTCCAGCATTTTCAGCAAAAGCATAAGGTGACATTTTATTTATAAAATCTTGATTAAAACCACCTTTGTTAATTCTTACGTAATCAGCAACAGCTTGTCCAAGCTTATCTTGTATGTCTTTATTACCACCAATAGTCTTATAAAGAGTAGCGTGTAAAAACTCGTGAGCAGCAACATTAATGTTTCCTCCTTCAGCTATAGAATTTTCTTTGTTTAAAACAACCTCAAAACTACCGTCTTTGTTTTGTATAATAAAACCAAAAGCACTAGCGTTAGATTTAGATTCTTGTACGTTTTGTTTTATTCTTTGTTGAAAGTTTTTAATTATTTTATTGTACTGTTTTTTATCTGCCTCTGTTAGATTATCATTGTTTTGTAACTCACCTTGTAAAGTAGCTATATCACTAGCTAAATCGTCGTTTTCTTTTTTTATTTTATCTTTAAAATATTTTAGTTGCTCTTTTTTAGTAGCCATTTCTGTGAGCTTACCAGTTTTTCTAGTTCCACCCATAGCTTCTGACATAACGTTTCTATCAGCTTGCCTTGCATTAAAAGCATCTATTTTACTTTGTATTTTAGCTTTTTCTTCTTCGTACTTTTTATCTAACTCTTCTTTTGTTTTTGGGTCTTCGTATTTTCTTATTATTCTGTTTTTTTCAGTAAGCAAGTCTTGTTCTTCAGCGTTTAATTCTTTAATTAAAGTTTGTTTTTCTGTAAAAGAAATTTCTTTATTAGAATTTATTTCATCTTGCTCTTTTTTTAAATTATGTAAACTATTTTCTATGTTTACTAATCTATTTTTTTCTTTACCTTTCATTTTGTCAATGTTTCTAACATTGTTAGACATTAACTTTTCTTTTTTCTTTTGTATTTTTTTCCACTGCGCCTCAAACTTATCTCTAACCAATGACGACGTGTTTGGATCTGCTATTATATCTCCAAATTCTCTTTGTTTTTTATTAAGTTCTTGAATTTGCTCCATATAATCTTTACCCATAAATATAGGAGACAACTTATTGTATACAGCAGGCATAGACATAGATCTTTCCATTATTAAACCTGTAAACGCAGCGCCTTTAACACCATCTGTCAAGCTTATGTCTTTTCCTAGCACAAACTTGTCAGCGATGTTACCACCTATTTGTGCTAAAACTTCAGACCCAGACTCCATACCAGCAGTACCTGTAGCTTTTAAAGTTCCGTTGATAGAAAAATTTTGCATAGCGGCTTTAAAACCTCTATCTTTTATTCTTTTAGTCATTTCCTTACCAACTCCCTTGAATATATCAAACGTAACTTTTTCTGATAAAATTTCTGAACCACCAGTTATAGTAGATGCTAACCATTTTTCAGCTAAAGAATACTCAGTGCTACCAAATGCGTTTGACCTTTCCATTTCATCGTATTTATTACCAAAAGCACTAGCACCCATAACATAAATAGACGCACCACCAGTTGCAGCCATCAAAGCTACTTGAGGTGCAAAGTTTGCTAAACCGTGAAGAGCATAAACACCAAGGTCAGCAGCATTGTCAATATTATCAAAATCTTCAACTTCTTGAACGCTATTGTTTAGATTAGTTATAAAGTTATTTACTTTTTCTTTTTTAGCTAACCTCATTGCATCAGTAAACTTATCATAACCTTTTAATTGCTTAACTATGTTAGGCATTTTTTTATAGTCGTTATCATAGTATTCAAAAAGCAAATCTTCAGGTAACTCTTTAACACTATTAATAAAACCTTCTAAACCACTAGCCAAACTAACCGCTGAAGTAGTTAACCAAGCTCCACCCGCAACTACATTGTGGTTGTTTCTTTTTATAAGATTTTGATATGCAACTAAATCCTCAGCGTTTTGTGCAAGTTCACCACTTAAAACAACTCTATCTTTATAATCTTTAACCCACATACCAAGATCTTCGCTAGCTTTTTTATAATCAGCAATCATAGTTGCATTATCTTTAAAAAGTTTTTCTTGACTTGCTTGAATATTTTTTTGATCAGTTATAAGAGCGTTTTGCTTGTCATTTATAGCGTTCCATTGATTAATTAAACTTATATCAGAGTCTTGGTTAACTTCACCTAAAGCTTGTTTTTCTTTTTCTAGTTTTTGAAGCTCTGTAGTTTTTAATTCAAATTGTTTTTTATATTCAGCATTTTTTGGCGCTACATTTTTTTGGTAAGACGCTTCAAAGTCAGTTAATTTTTTTTGCAACTTAGTTATGTTGTCATAACTATAATGAGTAGATCTTATGTTGTCTTTTAAAGCTTTATCTATTTTAGAAATAAATTTTTTATTTTTTGGCCCTTCAGGTTTGTTTACATCAAAATTTGGGTTTGGTATATCAGCTTTTAATAAGTCATCAGTTTTTTTACTTTTTTCTTTTATACTGTCAGTTCTTTTAAAATCAAATAAACCAGTGTTATTTTCTATGTAATCATTAACACTCTTTTTAAAATGGGCATCAGCATCTTCTTTAGTCATAACATCAGCTATCAAGTCATCTATAAACACGCCTTTTTCAACACGGTTGTTAACATACTCACCGTGTTTACCTTCTTTTATTTCTTTTAAAATTCTTGTTATTCTATTATCACTAATTTCACTAGTTAATCCTTTTCTATTTTCTTGTTGTTCTTGCTCTAGTTTTATTCTGTTTTTTTCAGCTTCTTTTCTTCCATAAGCAGTGTTAGAACCTCCTAATTGATTTTGAGTGTTATTTATATTTCCAGTTACCTCACCCGCGCTAGGATCAACCATTTGCATGCCACCAAAGTTTATATTTGAAGAGGTTGGGTCAGGGGTTTTATTGTTGTAAAGTTCTGCTTGTCTTTCAATAGAAATATCTAGCTCTTTTCTTTTTTTAACAAGCTTATAATAGTTTTCTAAATCGGTTCTGTTTTTAATTTTAACATTTTCTAAATCTTTACCTATCAACTTGTGAGAGTCTATAGTTTGTATTATGCCTTGATCATCGTAAGCATCACCTTTAGTGTCAAGCATGTATTCTTTAAAAGACTTTGCTTGTCCTGGTTGTTCTTGGTAAGCATAGTATTGTTTTTTTAGCTCTTCAGGAACATCTTCTTCTGCAACGTTGTTACCATCAGGATCTTTAAATAAACTCATAGATATACCATCTACTTCTTCTATAACTTGCCACTGGCTATAATCTGGTTGTGTTGGTCCGTACTCTTCTGGAATTACAGGTACTGATTCTCCTATTACTTTTTGTTTCCAAGTGCTATAATCATGAGTCACGCCAAGCTTACTATGTACTTTAGATAAATAATCGTCGTTGTTTTTAACTTTATTTACCCAAGTATCAAAGTCATGTGAAATGTTTAATTTACTATGTACTTTTTGTAAATACTCTTTCTCCATTATATATTATTCAAAATTAAGATCATCAAAATCAAAGTTTTCTAAATCAAAGTCGTCAAGAAAAGTGTTTTCGTTTTTATTAGTAACTGTTTTAGAAGTTTCTGTAGTTATAGACTGTTGAGCTTGTAAAACACCTTCACGTTCTTTAATTTTATCTTCAGTTATACCTACACCACCCATTGGTCCACTATGTTTCTTTCTTTCTTTATTGTATTTAGTTAAAGCCTCAAATATATCTTTACTATTTTTGACATATCTTTCTATACCAACATTATCACCGGAACCTTTATTAGCATTAATTATTTTTTCTCTAATATCTTTCTCACTTCCTTCAAATAACTCATAACTACCATCTTGTTTTTTGAAATAAGTACCTTGCGATCCAGTAAACATTTTTGAAGCAGGATCTTTAAGCTTTTCTCCTATAACTAAAGCTGTTTCTCTTGTTATTTCAATATTAGCATTTGGATCATTAGCGTTTTGAACTTTAAATGTTGGAGGTGTTACAGTTTTATCTTGCTCACTTGTTGTTGTGCTTGTTGATTCACCTGCTGTAATTTGAGCTTTTACAATTTCTTTTCCAAGATCAACCTTTCCTTTTGTTTTTATTAAATCTTCTCTAAGTGTGTTTTTATAATATTCAAGTTTGCGTTTATTTAATTGCTCTAGTGCATTAGCTTCTGACACACCTTTCCAATGTGCTGTGTGATTATTTTCTACAGCTTGTGTCATTTTCTCAGCCATAATTCTTTTTGAAACTTCCATATTAAAGTTTGGATTAGTATGGTCTGTTATAGCCGCAATAAAATTATCTTTTTCTTCTTGACTAATTGTGCCATCACCATCAGGGTCATAACCACCAATAGCCATTAAAGTTTCTTTTATTTCAGGTTCTAATGATTCATCTTTTATTAATAAATCTTTAAAACCTTCACCACCACCTAAATCATCAACTAAAGCAGCTCTAAATTCTTTTTCATTTTTAGGTAAAGATTGTGATATTGTGTTTAACACAGAATTTCTATCAAAAGCAGAACTTTGTTTGTTTTTACCGTTTAACTCACCAATAGTTTTACCCATAGTATAGTTTTTTAATATGTGCATGTCTTCAAACTCAGCGTTAGTTTTCTTTACGCCATTAACGTTAAATACCATTTCACCTTTTTCGTTTTTCTCAACTTTATAATTACCTTTTAAAACAGCTGTCATATAAGCGTTTTCTTCTGGTGTTTGCGCAGCGCTTAAATCACCATCTTTTTGTAGCTTTGCTAAATCAGTTATAAAAGCTTTATGTTGTTGTGTAAACTGAGATCTTTGTTGCATTGCTTTTTTAGCAGCCATCATACCTTTTTGATCACCAGCTTTTAATGCTGCTAAATAATTGTTTTTAGCTTCTTGTGCAAAGTCTACAGTATCGTTGTATAAAACATCACCTAAAGCGCCAGAGCTTAATTCAACTTCATTTGCAGCTTCTGTAAAAGCATCGTACATATCAACTTTTTCTTGCTCTACTTTTTGTATTTCACCTATAGCACCAACAGCCATATCTGTTCCAGCTTTTGTAACTTTATCTAAACCAGAAAGATCTGCAGGCGCCATGCTTCTACCTACATCTGCCGCGCCTTTTATTAAGGCCATGTCTGCTCTTGTACTTACTTTAGCCATGTTATTTGTTTTTATTTATTTTTAAGTCTTTTTTGTATGGGTATGGACTACTAGGCATACCACCTCCAAAACCATAACTATAATCTGTTGTTCCTACACCACCAGGCAGTACATTACTGCTAACACCTGCTTGTTCAGCTGGGGTTAGTACAGTGTAGTTATTACCTGTGTTAGGGTCTATTGGTGCAACATCAGGCTGAGGTGTTGTTGATCCTGGTAGTTTTGGTATTTTCATACCAGCTGTAGCTATTTGAGCTCCAGCACCAGCTATATCACCAATAGCACTCATTTGATCTGCTTTTGCTTGTCTTATAGCATTGTTAGCCGCTGCAGTTCTTTGTTGCGACATACCAAACAGTGTAGATGTTTTTTGATATTCTAAACCTCTAGCTTCTTGAGCACCAGCTTGTCTCATTTTCTCAGCATACATTTCACCTTGCCCTTCTAATTGCTGTATTCTAGCGCCTTGTTGTGCGGCCATTTTTTGATTTGCAGCTTCTTGCATACCAATACTTGCAGATGCTTTTTGCAAGTTTAATTGTCCTTGGTTTGAAAGCGTCTGTGCTAAAGCTGCTATACCACTACCACCTGCAGCACTACCCAAACTGTCCATAATGTTGGCTTGGCTTTGTTGAAATTGTTGAGCTTGAAATTGTGCTTGCTGTTGGTTAACAGTCATATCTTCAAACGTGTTTTCTAAGTTTTGATAAGGGTTTCTAACTCCAGCCGCAAGATTACTAGTATCAAGATTTTGATATTCTTTTTTCATTTTTTCCATCTCAGCTTTAGCTTTTCGCTGTTCGTTAATCCTACCTTTACGACCAGCTAAAGATACACCAAGCTTTGCAAGACCACCCGCACCAGCAACACCAGCGCCTATTAATGCTATTGTACCAGCTATTGCAAACGCCATAATCTATTATTTTTTGTTAATATAATTTTCATATTCTTTATAATTTTTTGAAACTATTTCAGCTTCTAGTTTGTCTAAGTTTTGTGTATTGCTAGGGTTTTTGTGTATGTTTACAAATATACTTTCTTCATTTGCATATATAACCCTTTTAACGCCTGGTGTTGAAACTACATAACAAGGCGCTATATAATCTTCTGTAGAATCTTCTGTTGCCACTGTGATGTGACCGGTTAATAAAAACCAAATATGTAAGTGGTTGTGTATTGCACCTACAACCATAGAGTCTTGTGTCATTGTCATTTGCCTAACATATATACCGTCCGCAAACGTATGTTTTAATGGAAACTTTTCTGATCTTACTATTTTACCTTTATTTCCAACAATATTTTTTTCATCAACATTATCTAATAATGTTTTTTCTAACTCTAATATTTTACTTCTAGAGCTTATTTCGTTTTTTACCATATAATATAACTTAAGTATATATTATAGTTACACTTTTTGCTATTTATTTACTACTTTCAAATATTTCAGAGCCAACAGCAAATAATTCTATTTTATCTTTACTATCGTTTATAAATTTTACTTTAGCGTAATAACCCAGCAAACCACTTACGTTAGCTCTATTATCTTTTGAAAACATAATAAAATCAGATGATGATGGTGGTGCTTGACCACTTGGTTGATCTATAGTTAGCGTATTAGTATTGTTATTTACATTTGTTATAGGTCCAATTAAAACAATATTGTCTATGTCATTTGTTTGGTATTGATTACCTTGTACACCTTGCAAATTAGTTGGCACGTACCAAGCAAGATCACCTACTTGTACTGAAACGTTTACTGTTTGACTAAATCCTATTGTTATTAATGGCATATTATGATACTGTTAAAATGTTATCTAAAGCTAAAGTTAATGTTAAGTTGTTATCACCGTAAGAAACAACCTCAACGTCAGCAGTTATTGTCGCTGATCTACTACTACCGGTAAATGTTATTGTTTGACCGTTTTCTATAGTTTGAGCAGCACTAGCGGTTATGTTTACACCTGCACTTATAGAATCAACGTGTGGAGTTCCAACAACACCAATACCTGAAAAAGTTACACCTTCTACAGCTTTTATACCGTCAGTACTTGCTATAGGTATTGTTGTACTATTACTAACTGCGGCGTCTGTTGTTGTAGTAATATCGTCTAAAACAACTTTGAAATTTTTAACTTTAAAATCAGTATTGTTAAAACTTTTAGAAGCATCAGCACCTTTACCAGTAAGAGTTATAGTAGTACCAGGATCAACAACAGAAGAAACGCTAATAACAATTGTACCACCGCTAGATTCTTCAAGGCCTGTGCCATCATCACTAGGAACTAAAGGTATATCGTAAACTGGAAATATATCTGTAGATTTTGTTTTATTGAAAAAACCTTTATATATATATTTTATATAAACACCGGTGTCAATACCTGAGCCGCTAACACCCATACCAACAGAAAGACCTGATATATCTGTTAGCTCTAGATTTATTCCGTTAGAGTTTACTGACTCTCTAGTTGTTGTAAACTCAAAATCTTTATCTGTAGGTTGGTTTGCAATAACAAAATTACCAGTGTTTATAGAAACAGGCCATGATATAGAAAATTTTTGAGCAGGCGAAGTCGTAAAAGCGTTAGAGTCTATACCCGTTGCCGTTACATTGCTTGGGTATGTGTAAGCACTATTACTACCCGCAGAAACTAAAGAAAATGTAGTAGTTGTGTTTTTAAACTTACTTATTTTAGGTAGTAAATAGCTAAAATCACCACCTAAATTATCTGACATTTTAGTTTCGTAATGACCTTCTGCTATTAAATTTATATAATAGTAATCATCATCTACAATAGCTGGAAAAGAAATAACACCAGTGTATTGGCCAGTACTTCCAATTGTAACTGGATTTAATCTAACTGGAGTTGCGGCAAATGTAGCTGCTGGTACAGTTTGAGTTTCACTATTTAATATTACCGTGTTTTGAGGGAAATTATAATAATAGTTGTCCTCATTGGTAACAGTCATACTAAATACAGCACCAGGATCACCAAAAACAGTGTACGACCTGCTAACGGCACCGGCTTGCATAGCGGCTGTATTTATCGTTATATTTGTTATTTGTTTCATTTTTTATATACAATAATAGTTGTGAACTGTAGCGTTAGGGTTGTAGCTAGATTGATTTGGATCCATACAACCGTATATCACTGTAAAAGTACTAACATGCTGATGTACTGGAAGGTTACAATTGTTATCTGCGTTGTACGTGTTATTGTCCCAAGTAGCGGTTAAAGTAAAAGTTCCGTCTCCAGGATTTGCACTTAAGTTTCCTCCGTTAAAATCTGTAAACCAGTCATACATTATATAGCCACTAGTTTGACCCGGACTTGAAAGCATAAACAGCCCTTGGCTGTTTGGATTGTTTGGAGCACCTCCAGGAAAATTTGAAAAATTATAAACAGTTCCACCTACCGTTGTGTAAGTAAGGGTAAATGTTGCTAAAGGAAATTGATATAACCAATTTGTATGATCCCAGGTTAATGACCAGTAAGAAGCTAATGGCTCAAGAGCATTAGTTGGATTTACGTTAACAACAAATGATGCTGTTGGAAGTGTAGGTGCTATGCACAAAGATTGGTCACTGCAAAGAGGATCAGCAGTAGGATCATAATTAAGCTGTGAACAATCAGTACAATATAAATTACCGTAGCTACCACCACAACAAGAACCATCATCTATCATTGCAATAATGTTATAGTTATTAGCTGTTGGATCCATACAACCTACGTAAATACAAGATCCATCGTCATAAGCTGCGCCAGAAAAGTAGTTAATTGCATTTGGATCGGTACACCCTCCAATGCAAGGTGGGTTACAACCACTCTGACATCTTGAGTCTGCGCCAGGCGAGTAATTTTCAGGGTGATAACCATTACCAGTTCCACAACCACCAACATTTGGATAACCTACATTAGTACCATCTCGGCAATCACCGTTAATGTCTGGATTATCACCAGGAAGGTTACAACCACAAAAAAGTATATTACAAAAATAACAGCTTCCATCATCAAAAGTAGCTGAAGGATCGTAGTTATCTGCTAAAGGATCGGTACAGCCTGGTATTGAAGCTATACAAGAACCATCATCACATGTTGCGTTTGGATCATAATTAGTGTTTACATACCCATCTCCTGGGTCACATAAACCACTACTTCCTGGAACTATACCTGGAGTAATACAATTACCGTAAATATCTGGAAAATTATCACCACCTATAGAACCATCTGTACAGCCGTATAAGCAAGGAACGCAAGAACCGTCATCGCAAACGGCCGCAGGGTCATAATTAGAAGAGTTAACATCAGTACAACCAGGTGTGCCAATACAAGTTGGGCATGTTGCAGTTGCAATAGTATAACTATTATAAGCACCAGTACCATTTGTTATCAATATAGTACCACCGTTTACAGTATCACAATCCCAAGTATCATTATAAGTACACTGTGTAGGGTCACATATATTTGGAGGTGATAAGTTTTGGTTATTGTTAGCTAAAGGATCACAACAACCAGATATTGGATATGTACAACTTCCATCATCAACATTAGCTAGTGGGTTATAGTTAATTGCATTAGGATCAGTACACCCAAGAACTGGAGGTGGAACAGATGTAGCTCTACCAATACCTTGAAAAGAAAACTCAGCTGTTTTTATATCCATGTTATCAATTATAGTATTACCTTTTATGTAATTGAACCATTTACCTTCTTTTTCTATAAACTCATTAACATGACCTTTTTGGTTATTTATTTGATCTGTATTTATTGTGCTAACATGCCAACCATCTTTTGAAATTAACCTGTCATATCCTTCAGATTCACTAGAAAGTACACCTGCGGGTACTGATTCTATGGTTATTTTTGATTTAGTACCTTCGTAGTTTAACGTTTGATAATTTTTAATACTACTAGGTTCTGTGTTTAATAAAACATCTACAGAAGATGGTTCAAAGTCTCCATAAAAAGTGTTTCTATCAACATAGTCTGCGTGATGTATATATATATAACCTTCTTTAAATGTATAATAATTGTTACTTACACTTAATCCATTTTCAGGTATAAAAGATTTAAAACTAACCCAACCTTTTACGTTTTCGTTATAGGTTACTGTAAAATCATTTTTTCCATACGCAGAGTAATTCTCTGTTAAAGTTAAGTTGTAATTGTTTTTATCAGAATCAAAAGAACCTACTATTTTTCCGTAGTTTTTTAAATTGTCACCAAACCAATCGCTCATACCGTAATCAGATATAGGTGTTATACCGTCTTTTGACAACCTTAACACAGCAGATCTTTGCTTGTCTGTAAAATAAGCCCTGTAATTATCCACAGCAAAGCTTTCTGGGTTTTTAGATATACCGTAATCACCACTAAAAGGTAGTGTTTGTCCTAAAACTCTATTTGAAGCTATTAACTGAGGATTACCATCAGCATTAAATATAGCGTCTTTATTCGCAGATATTCTTATAACTTTATCTTCACAAAAAGATATTAAATCTGTATTTCTACTAAATAACTTTTGTATACTACCGTAAGTAGGGTTTAAATCTTTTGTTATTTTTTCTGCTTGTATAAATTGGTTTAAGTTGTTAACACCGCTATTGGTGTTGTATATTCCAGAGTATATTAAGCCACTACTTCTTCTTTCTTCTTTATAAACAGCATCTAAAACTGCAGATACAACAGGTCCTTTGTCTATAGTAACTTCATTAAAAGAATCTCTAATTCTATTAGACTCTACACCATTACCAAAAGAATAACAATTAAACCAAGATAACGCAAACTTACTGCCAACAATATTGTGTGATATTTTGTATGTAGTTTCTTCTAAATAAAAATGACCGGGTGATGTAGATACAGGTTGAGGAGCTATTGATGGTGTATTGACTTGCACATTGTCAAGTTTTAAACTAACATATGATTCATCAGCTCTATTAAAAACAAAAGTTTCACCAGGAGCCATATTCACTGTTCCTGTTGTTAGATTAGTGTTTAATGATTGATTTAACACAACTTCGTTAGGACTGTTCCAGCGGACTATATAAGTACTAGGTAAATAAGGTGGGTGTTGGTCGTAAAGAACCGAGCTGTTCGCAGGGCAAGACAATATAGATCCTACTGGCGCATAAAGATTATTATTAACACCATTAAAGTTTATAGGGTATGCTTGACTAGCTTCATGATAAATATCTAAATCTATGTTTTCTTTAGGCTCTGTTTCCCATATTGCTGGATTTTTAGTTATAGTCAGCTTAGAATCGTTAGATCTTCTTGGGGTTATAAACTCAATCCCAATTGGAGTAGAGTCATCAGCACCTTGATTAGTAGATCCCCAAGCTTGACCAACAGGGTTAGGTGAAGATTGAGTTACTGGATCTTTGTCTAGTGGTATTATATAAGTTACTCTTCTATTATTTGCTCTACCAAAATCTCTCCACTTATCTCTATAACCCGTGTAAGAAGGGTTGGTCCAATCACTGTTTAAGTTAAAGTTACTAGGTGGATTTTTCCATATTTGCCAAGCATCTTCTACTTGATTCCAGCTAGTATGATTTAATCTTCTTTCTATTTGAACAGGTCCTGTTATTGTGTATATAGTTCCGTTTGTGTCACTAGTAAATCTAAATTTAGAACCTTCTACAATTTGATCTACAATAGTAGCTTCGGCAGCGTTATCTGGATTTGTGCCTTTACCAACGTCCCAAATGTAGTTTTCGTTAAAATCAGAATATGTTTTTTTCTTACCACCAGGTATATCTTCAAAGGGGATTTCACTAGCACCTATTCTAGGTTCAACAGCACTATAAGCAAGCTCCATGTAAACTTGTCCACTATTATCTGTATATATACCTTGGCCCCATCCACCTTGAAAATTAGGGTTCATCGAAGCACCAACAGCCCCACCTCCACCTTGAGGTGTACTAACTGGTGGATAACCGCTATCAAAATAACATTGGTCAATAAACCACTCAGAATCAACTTCACCATCTTGTGGATCGTTAAAATCTAAATTATCTTCCCACTTAGCTTTAGTATCTGATTTATTCACACCTGTAGTGTTTTCACCACTAGCATTGTTTCCAAAATAGTTAGTCGCTCCTTGACCACCTATATCAGCATCTAAAAGATAATATGTGTTTGCTCTTGCTAAAACCTCATATTCAGCTTCACTGTTACTTGTAGTTATGTATTGATCAGTAACACCGTCACTATTTATTTTAACAAAAAATTTACCTTCAAATTCTGGGTCTTGTGTTATTTTTCTTTTGTAAACTTTAAGAGAAAGATTTGATTTGAAATCAGGTAAGTTGTTACTAGATACTGTAGGAAAATTAGGGTATAATAAATCTTGATCAGCATTTTCTATAGGTCTATCCAAAACAATTCTATAAACACTACCACCATTAACACCCTGGTCAGTATACACGTTTAAACTAGTTATATCGTATTTTTTGCTATACACATTACCAGCTTCAAATCTTAAAGACAACTCAGAGTTTACTAATTCGTCAAGTTTTCCACCACCATTATTAACCCAAGTGTCTTCATCTATTTCAAAATGCCTTTGTCCTATTACCGGTTGAGAAGTAGACAACAATGTTGGTGTATCATTGCCAGAAGAAGCACCTGCTATTGTAGTTCTGCTTTTAATATATTCTGGCGCCTCGTTTTCTATTGCTAGTATTTTATACCTTGCTTTTTGCTTTATATAAACATTAGTATCAGCTTGTTTTTTAAGTATTATAAAAGTTTCTTCATCAACTTTGTTTCTTTCGGACGATGGAAACGAAAGCCATATAGTGCCATCTTCACCTGCATACCATCTATCCATTGCTAAATTATAATATTCGTTTGCAGTTTCTTTTACATAGAACTTAAAGTAACTAGCCCAGCTTGGTGGAGGTGTTTTTAGCTCTGTAGTTATTTTAACTTTACTAGCAGAGCTTCTCTTTGGTAAATTAAAGGTAGATTCTGGATTACTAAACACTGGTGTTTCTCTACCATATTCGTCCATAAAAGTAACACCAACTTGATATTCTCGTAAAGATTTTAAAGACTCGTAGCCTAAATACGACCCTAGAGCGCCAGAAGTGGCAACAACTGTATCTACATTTATCACAGGTTTTCTAGTATCGTTACCATCAAAACTGTGCCTTAAATTATACCTAGCATTATTATATCTTATTTTTGGGTATCTTGACTCTCTACCACTTTCTAAAATTGGTTTGTCAAGATTATAGTTTTGCAAATAATTTGCGTAAACAACTCTGTTACCTGTTATTTCTTGTGCTAAAGCTTTTCTAGGTAGGTTATCCCAAGGTCTTAAAAGTTGATTAGAAGGTAAGGCAGCGTATATTAAATCCGATGTTAAAGCGTATTGATTTGCGTCCCAACTATTAAGATTACTAACACCGTTAACTGTTATAGTTCCATAATCGCTTTTCTTTATTTTGTCAACAACATAAACTATTGGTGAATTACTTTCTTTATAAAGTAAATCAACTTCAACAACATCTCCAGGGGTTTCAAAAGGTAAAAAATCTCTAAGCTCAATTGAAACTAATAAACTTTGCATAGCCGTGTTAAAAGGAGATGTGGAACTATAATTAAATTCTCCAGGTGAAAAAACTACGTTTGTAAATGGTGCAAAAGTAGAATACTCACCGTCTCTGTATTTCCATCTATAAGAAAATCTAGGAAACTTTTTTTCAAATAAAAGATCTTCAACAACAGGCCTCATTACATCATAACTTTTTCTTGCAGCTTGAGTAGCTCCAGATATACTAATTATCTCAATTCTATAAGCATCACCAGTATTTGCCCCGATTAAGTTATATGGAACGTTTGTTAAACCAGCCACGTATTGAGTAGCTCCACCCATACCAGCTACTATTTTTGCTCTAACCTCAAAATCGTTAGGTAAAGAACCAGAACTACCACCACTTAAAAATCTTATTTCATCACCGTTTTGTAAATTATTACCGTATTGCCAAACTAAATATTGAAGAGCTATTTCCATAACATCTCCAGGTTGAGCTAAAGTACCAGTACCGCTTGCAAAATCAATTTGAGGTGTTCCATAACCAAAAGGGCCAGGACCAGCTATTAATTCAATAGGAGTATCGTATTGTGGATTTATTATTAAAGGAGTTAAGGGGGATTTTTTTATAGCTGTTATATGGTGTTCTTGTAACAGTATATCACTATTGATTGTAATATTGTTTTCCGGTACTATAAGCCTTGTATTTTTATCAAGACCGTTACTCCCTTCAATACATCTTTGTATGTTTATTTTTTTAGGTTCGTTGTAATTGTCTGTCCAAAAAAGAAAATCATTAAGTATATTTATACCAGTAATTAATTGACCAGGTTGAAAATTTAAAACTCTTCTTATATCTTGTGGACCAGCTGAGCAATCTGTTTTTGTAGGTTTACTAAATATAAATGAAGACATGTTTTGCGCTGAACTACTAAGCGGAGGTATGTTGAAATTGTTTTGTAGAGTAATTATTAAATTACCAGATGGATCTGGTGTTATATTAGTTATTGGGTTATTACCAAAATAACAAACCTGATTAAAAGAATCGTCAAATTGAGCAACCATACCGACTTCAATAAAATCTTTATTTGGATCAGTAAAAGGAACAAGTAGTGTATTGTTAGCGCTATCGTGATTACCGTATAAAGTTCTAATTCTATATATATCTACAACAACAGGCGTTACAACACCACCTTTGTATTGAAGTATCATATCCCTACTTATCTCTTCTTGAAGACCTAAATATACAGATCCAGCAATTAACCAGTATAGTGCATCATTTTTTTCATCAACAACAGCGCCAACACAATAAGCAGAATCACCTACTTCGCTACCTTTCATTAAAAGCTTATTACCTAAAATATTTTCTATAGCACCAACGTCAGAACTATCTGAAGTTGATATTTGCACGTTCATTGCATCTCTATATTGACCATTAGGCACTAACCTTTCATCAAGGTCTTTATTCATCTTACCCTGAGTGAAATTGTTTTTAATTTCTGGCATGTATTAGTGTTTTATTTGCTTAGACTTACCTCTAAGTATTTGACTTAATTCTTCTATCTTTATGTTTGACAACCTTAGCTTTGCAACTCTTTTAGCTGCAAATTTTTCTTTTTTAAACCTGTTAACTAAATACTCAGGCGTGTTAGCTCTTGTTGCTAGTATTGCATGTGCTATACACTTGTACATTGCTTCTTCAGCAAACTTATGTACTATCATCTCTTCATCAGTACCTAAGCTATCACTTATGTAATCTAACACTATATCTTTACCAGATATATTAGAGCTAAAATAAATATGACCAGAATTATTATCTATAAAATAAGAACCGTTGTCTTGTGCAAACTGCGGGTCTATACCAAACCTTTGCCCTTCGTTTTGGTACATTATATTATCTTCGTAGTCATCATTACTATTTTGTGTTGATGTATTTGAGTTTGATTTGTATTTTGACCAAGAGCCTGATTCTTTATTTAAATCTACAAATATAAGCTCTTCACCTGTAATTTGCGTGTTTGTAGGCGCACCAGGATCAACACCTATAGAACCATCTAACAACCATTGCTCGTGAGCTGGGTTTGTTAACGTTATATTCATACCAGGAAAATTACCACTAGTTGAATCACCTACAGTAGCTACAGTTGTATTTTTAGGAATACCAGGGCCATAAACTGTCATACCAACAACTATGTCTTGTTCTGCAAAAAAGTTTATTTGCATACCACTACCAGGTCCGTAAGCAAGATAATCTGTTGTTGCTTGTCCGTTTGTTTTTAACCTACTAGCACCAGTTACAGCAACTCTAGTTTCTTTAGCAAACTTAGGTAGCAATTTGTTTGACTTAATATCACCAACACCATCTTTGTGTGATTTTCTACCTGTAGCTGTAATACCATATTCTTCATACTCGTTTGACGCAGGTATACTATAAGTTCCTGTAACAGGATCGTAAACACCACCGGCAGTTTTTCTAATAAAACTATTTGTTTCTAGTTTATAACTACCGTCAGCGTTTTGTTGATAAGAAGTAGGGTTTGATGTTTTTAATGCTGGATATAAAATTTTTGCAATACCATCTTTGTCAACACAAGAAATTTTTACATAGTTAACATAATCTTGTGGTAAAGGCATTTTAAGTGTTGGTGGAACTGTATACTCTAAAGCTTTTGATGATTTAAATGTATCAAAGCTCAACTCTTGTAAAGCTCTCATGGCATGGAACGCTACATCTGTTCTTCTAGCTCTACTAATTATTTTATCTTCACCAACGTAAGCTATTATAAATTGATTTATTATATCTGTTAGTAAGGTAAATTGATAGTTACCATAGTTTTCATCTCCACTGTTTTGTATTCCGTCAGCTCCTTCGTAGTAATATCTTTGTGATGCGTTTAGTAGTCCCATTTATTATTGTTTTTCTTTTTGTTCTTTTACTTGGTCTAATTGTGTACCTATTTGAACTAATCCAGGCTTGTTTAATGTTATACCAGCATAAGCAAGTATTTTAACAACTAAAGCGTGTTCTTCTGATCTATGTAATTCAAAGTGCTTTGAGTTAGTAGCATCATGCAAAGCATTACTACCAATAACATTGTAACCCCAATAAACTTTTTCTGGTTCTTTTACGTATGTAGCTACTATAGTACCACCAGGTAAATTCTTAGGAAACACCTCTAACATATCGCCGCCTGATTGGTTTTCATACCTTGTGTACACGGGTCTTCTTGCTGTTGGCTTTGCTAAAGGCGATGCTGATGCATACATTAATTCTTTAGCATCAAGCTCTTCAACCTCTCTTCCTCTATAACTTAAAGTACCTAACCTGTAGCATTTGTCAGGTAAGTTATATAATTGAGCAGAAGAACTTATTGTTGTTAAAACTTTTTGTTTTTTAAATAAAGATATTTTTTCATCTAAAATATCTAGCATGTCAGAATACTCGGTACTATTACCAGGTCCTCTACCGTATGTATTAACGTCATAAAAATATTGCTCAAAGGTTTCCATTTGCGCTTGATTTGCAAATAGATTAAACTCTTGTGGTGTTATATAACCTCTTTGTTCTTTATTAGCTAAAGCTAAAACTCTTTGATATACTGTATCTACGTTAACCATTTTATTTATTTTTTATAAGGAAACGCTTTGTTTAGCGCCTCTTTTCTTTTATTACAATTGCAACCTTTTTTACCAAACACACCTTGCTTATTTAAGTACTGTGTAAATGATTTTATACCAGTCGCTGTTGTAAATTTTTCTACTGTATCTCCTAGTCCTTGTGATTTCATATTTATTTTTTTTAGTAGTTGCAGTCGCCCCGTAGAGCGACTGCTTCTACAGTTTGATTATTTTAATCTTTTTTCTAATGTTTGGTAAATCTCCATACCTTCATCAGTTTTAAACCAAGCGGCTAAAGCTGTGTATGGGTGCTCATCAAAAGGAACATTCATTAGTTTTCTATTGTTAGAACCCCAACTAAAAGTTCTTTGGTCTGATGATAGTTTTAATAATCCCATTTCAGTTGCTTTAATACCAAAGTTTCTTAGCATTACATTGTCATCTTCAAGTAAATCTAAGAATAAAACTGGGTTGTTTCTAGCAAATACAAGCAAATCGCGTTTAAGTTCCTTAGAACTCATATTAGATACGCTAGAACCTTTCTCAACACGCATTATAGCTTCTGCCATATCTATATCTATATCTCTAGCAGCTATTATCGCATCAGCTTCTAGTTCTAATATTTCTATGTCTTGACCAGCTTCTTCAATGGGTTTGTATTCAGTGTATACTTTGTCTCTATGTGGGTGATACAAAGATAACATCTTTTGTAAAACTGTTTTTTCTTTTTCTACAAACAAAGTACCATTTCTAAATATAACGTGAGCTAACCTTTGATCTCCTTTCATTTCATCAACAAAAGGTGTTCTTTGATTTTCACAATATTTTAACTCTCTTTCATAACCTTTTTCTTCGTCAAAATAATAAACGTTTGAAGACTTTAGCATGTATGATAAGGGTTTTTTATAACCTTTTAAATTATAAACCCTATCTTTCATTTCCCAAGTTGCTTTTTTAGGTTCAACTTTTACTTTTGGTTTTGGTGTTTCAACAACTGGTGCTTCAACAACAGGTACCTCTACCTTTTCTTGTTTTTTTGAATAGTCCATAATATAATATATAATAAAATTAATAAATAAAAGGACCGAGGCCGAAGCCCCGGTTCTTTATAATAAACAGTGCTTATTTCATTAACATGAAATTGTTAGCACCTTGTGTAATTAAACATCTTTCAGTTAAGAAGTGTAATTGCATTGCATCTAAAGCAGATGTAGCAGCACCAACAGAACCAGTAACCCAAGACTTCATTCTTCGGTCATCAGTTTGTGAAGCTCTATATCTTACATGTAAGAAAGGTCTCTTCATGCTTTGTCCAACAGTTTGATCGTAAACTGAAGAAGTACCAGCAGGAATCATAACCCCTCTAATAGCAGCGCCAGCAGCTGCAGCAGAGTTAATACCACCTCTTGTAGCTTTATCATTTAAGTATCTAAAGTCAGATTTGTAGAAGTCATAAGAACCTCTTCTGAAACCAGAGAAACCTAAATTTAATGCCATATCTTCAGAGTTGTTAAATACTCCGTAAGAAGTACCTCCAGCTCCGTAAGAATTCATTGCAGCTAACATATCGTCCATAGCTAAGCTAGTAGATCTGTTAACAAACATCATGTATTCTTCAATAGCACCTTGCTTATCAAACTCAGCTAAGATAGCGTCAAATTCAGCTAAATCAGTAGCAGCGTTAACACCAGTAACACCAGTAGTAACATTACCTCTTGATTCGATAGCAGCAAATAAACCTTCAGTACCTGCGCTGTTAGCAGTGTTTAAAGTAGATGAAGGAGCAATTGTAGCACCAGGAACCTCAGAAGTAGCAGCAGCAAACTCAGACTCTAGCATTGACATTTCAATATAGTCGTTGAAACGAGCTCTAGTGTCAGACTCAGCTTTTAGGTACCATAAGTAACCTGATTGTCCTAACTCAGTAGATACTTCAACCCAACCAATTCTTGAAGCGTCAGATCCAGATACTTCGTAGTAATCTTTCATAATAATTGGCTTATTTTGGAAAGATTTGAAGCTTGGCTCATTAGCACCTCTAGCATCAGTAGTGTTGCTAGTACCAGCAGCAGCAGTATAGTTTGTTGCTTTACCAAATTCAGAACCATAAACTAATATAGTAGTTCCGTCAGCAGTAGTGTTTGCAGACAAAGCAGACTGTCCATAAGGTAGTACATCAAGTACAGCACCATTAACAACAGCAACTAAACATTTGAAAACACCATCAGAGTTAGATACGATAATAGTATCGTTAACTCTAATACCGTGACTCGCAGCTGTAAAGCCTGAAGTACCATCAATATCGTTTTCAATTGTTATTTGCGCAATGTTAGATACACCAGTACCAGGATCAGCACCTGCAGTTGCAGAGCTAACGTTACCTGTGTAAGATAAATGTAATCTTGATTGTTCAGACCATACAACTTGATCAGCTGTCATAGCCTCTTCAGCCCCAACTTGTGATAAGAAACCTGAAATAGTTCTCGGTCCGAAAACTTCAGCTTCTTTTTCCATTAGGTCCGGTAAATATTGCTGTGCCCAACCTTCATTGGCTGTACCAGCAAGATCTAAATAGTTTGATTGTAGCGTTTGCTTTTGTGAAGCAGGTACACTATTCAATAAACTTCCAGGAGTAATACTCATAATTTTGTAATTTTAAATTTATAATTTATTTATTTTTAATCTTAAACTTAAAGCTAGGAGAATCATCGCTAAGTACTCTTACTTTTGGCCCGCTAGTATTGTCGTTTGAAAACGATTGTCTAGGGTCCATATTAACATTTTTGGCTTTTGCAATGCTTTCTTTAATAGCATCTGCTTTACCTTGTTCATAAAAGTGATTAGCAATAGCATCGGGATTCATTGCTGTAAACAGAGATTTATGATAACCCTTAGCATCTGACATTTCGTTATTTTTATTCAAGAACTTCTTGACAAAATTATTAATATCGCTTTGAGTTTCTTTTACCTCACCAGCATTCTTCACATTAAACCTATATTTTTTATCTCCGACGTTGTATTCAAAACCTTTGAATTTATCGTTAAAAACTTGTTTAGTTTTTAATTTAAAAGTGTTAGTTTGTTGTTCTGCTATTTTTTGAGTTTCTTCCGACTCTTTGTTATACCTATTAAAGAAGTCCATAGCTTTTTTAGCTTCAGGTGTTAACCTAGAACCAGCTTTGATTTCTTCATAGTATTTAGACTTTTGCCCGTCTAGGTGGCTTTTAGCGTTGGCAACTTGCTCTTTTAACGCTATTTTTTTCTTTTTAATATCTCTTTCTTCATCAACTTCTTCGTCATACGAAAACGAGTCTTCAATTAAAAACTCTACTTCATCTGATGTTAAATGAGATTTAGTTTGTTTATAGTACTCTCTTAGTACTGTCATATCATCATAACTAGAATAATCTTGGTTAAGACGAACGTAGTCTTCTAAGCTACCACCGGTTTCTTCCATAAAATCTACAACCTTTTGTAAATTTTCAGGTATTGCTTTGCCAGTCTCTTGAGCTTGTTCTATAGCTTCTACAACTTCCTCAGCTAGTTCTTCTGTTTGCTCTTTAACCTCTTCTTCAGTAACTTCTTCTAATACTGGAGTTTCTTGTGTTTCAGCTTCCGGTTGTACTTCTTCTTGTTTTTCTGTGGTGTTGGCATCTTCAACGAGCTCAACCACTCCGCTGTTGTCAGCGTTATCTTCTTTAACTTCATTTTCTTTTGGTGTTGGTGGTTTGTCTAAATTTACCTTGATGACTTCATCATCTTTTTTTGTTTTTTTAAGATCAACTTTTGTTACGTTGTCTTCAGTAGCCTTTTCTACTACTTCTTCTGTTTTATTTTTTGCCATAATATAATATAATAATAATTAATAATTTACATACCTAAATCAAGACCACCTCCTAATATATCATTACCTGCAGACTCAAAGTTTTTAGGTGGTTTTTGATTATTTCTTTGGTCAATCATCTCACTTTGTTGAGTTGCTTGAATTTTAGTTCTTTGATCTTTACGATCTTCTTTTTCTTTTTCTTTATTTTGCGTTGCTTCAACCTCAGCTTGTCTTAGTTGCATGTTAAAGTTAAACTCCATTTCCATTAACTCTTTTTTGTAATTAACTTCTTGCTGCATTTTTTGAGCATCCATTTGAGCTTTAGTTTGTAACAGTGTAATTTCTGCTTGAGTTTTTGCTTGATCTTTTTGCATTTCAGATTGAGCAGCTGCTTGAGCAGACTGTTGATTAGCCTGTGCTTGCGCCTGTATATTTTGTTGTTGTTGAGCTTGATCTTTTTCTAATTTTTTAGCTCTACGTATTTTTAACAATTGATTAGCTAGTTTAATGTTTTTTATTTCTCTAAGATCAATAGCATCAGCAAGTTCAATTAACTGTTGTTGTAAAGCCATTTGTATATTGTTTTCAAGCATTGCTTTTTCTTCTTCATCAGGCATTAACTCTATAAATATACCAAAGTCATACAAGTGTAGCTCACTCATTTCTTTTAATGTAGCCACGTTATGATTACCTATTTGCTGTATAAACGCGTCCTTGGTTGGTGAATACTCTAATATATCAGATATTCTTAGTGATAGTTGTTCCGCAACTTCTTGTGTTAAAAATAAACCGGCTTGTAGTATGTGTCTTGTTGCTGTATTACTATTTGCTGCAGCTAATTTTTGTACTCCAACTAAAGCGTTTTTATCAGGTGTACTACCGTCTCTAGCTTCGTTAAGCCCAGTAGTATCTCTAATCATTTGCATATAGTAGTTGTAAGTTTGAATTAAACTTTGCATTTTAGCACCACCATTGCTAGACTGTATTTCTTGAATAGGTACTTTACCTGGATTCATATCACCTTCAGAAGTGAAACTTCGTCCAATAACAGAACCTGTTTGGAAGAACATATTTAAAGCTTCTTGTGGGTTGTAGTTTGTTCCGTTACCCAAATCTATTTCAGCAAGACCATCAGCATCTAAATAAACACCATCTGGTACCATACGTGATAACACTTGCTGTAGTTTTAGATGTGTAAGCTGTATCATATCAGCAAAACCAGTGATACGCTGTACTAAAGATTCTATTCTACCTCTATACATACGTGGAGCTACAATAGAATAATTCATTTTGCATTTAGTGTAATCGCTTTTTGGCCTCATCATATTCTTCGCCATCTCCCACTTGAGTAACTTACCTGTACCTAAAACTAAAGCACCTTCGTATAAACACTCAACAGATTTTTGTAGTTTACCAAAACCACCTTCCATATCTTGTGGTGGATTAAACGTATCATCTTTTGATAAAACTTTATCGGCACCAGTACCAGTTTCTTTTACTTTGTAAGTTTCGTTCATGTACGTTTTATAATTAAAGTATAAAATCTGTACTTTATTTATATCGTGCTCGTGACGATTATAACCTTGGTTGTAGTTTGTTTTGTGATAACTTTTGTTTTGTACTATTTCTTCTAGTTCGTTTTGATCTAAATGTGGAAATTGTTTTACAAGCTCATTTATTGGTATTGTTTTTACTTCACCGACATAGTATATGTCGTCAAAGTAAGGTGACTCAGTATATGAATATACTAAATCAGCTGGATCAACATAATCTATAACAACACCTTCAGATGTATTAAAGCTAGTTTTTACAGCACCTATACCTAGCACTGTAAGATCGTAATAAAATTGTTTTTTAACTAATTCATATTTGTTGCCTTTAAACAAAGTATTTAAAGCTTGTTCTTCTGCTATTTCTACAGCTTGCTTATAGCTAAGCTGCATGTGCAACTCTAGCTCTTCTTGTGTATCAGGTAAATCTTCTTTGTTATTTTCATATAAATCAATATTAAACTCTGTTTGAGCCATGTCATTAAACTCTCTAGTCTGCATATCTCTTAACACCGACTCCATATATTCTGTACGTTTAGTAACACCGAACGGATCTTGTGAGTATGCTTTAACATCGTACATTCTTTCAGCTATACCGTTAACTACTATATCAACAAATTTAGGTATAATAGGTACTGGCTTCCAGTCTAAATTTAAATAAGACAAATCACCGTTTATAGATAACTCGTCTTTATACTTTTGTATTGATTGCTCACCTCTAGCATATAGTTTTAAATTATGAAAATTATTGTGATTAGTTGTGTACCTGTTAGTACCTCTCTCAGTGTGGAACCACTCAGCCTCAATAGCCTTAGCTACTTTTAAGCCGTAATCATAGCTCATTTTCTCTAGGTCACTTACAACTTGAGAAGGAAAATAACTTTTTACAATCATATTTGTTTGTTAATTAATTTAGACGCATTACCTTTGTTTGAATATCTAGCAATACTTATGTTTAATTTAGGTTTTTCTATTTTAGCATTAGGTCTGTATAAATGCCTGTTGTTAGCCATTATAGCTAAACCAGAACTTATAGACGCATCATGCTTTGTTCTTTTGTTTATATCAAACTTAGCCCAGTCGTTTAGTAATTCGTTAAAATAACAACTGCCAAAAGTCCCATCTTGTTTCATACCAACGTGATCTTGTATGTACATTTCAATAGCAGCAGCGTGGGCTTGCTTTATATCCTCACTTGAGTTAGGTATGCCACCTATTTCTTTTTCAGCTGTAGATAATTTATTCCATATTTTATCAGGTCTATTCATACTAAAACCTCTGTAACCACGTCTTCGTAAATAATACAATAGACGAGGTTTGTTGTTCTCTGCAAGTATAGGCATCCCATAAAATACTAAAGCCATTAGAACGTCTTCAAAGAATATCTCTGCAGTTTGTGGTCTAGCTAAATATTCTAAGAAAAACTGATTAGCAGGTGCATCTTCCATACTAAACTTAGTTAAGCCGTGTAACGCGCCTTTAGAACCTACACCATCTACCGTTCCTGATATATCGTAACTATCACAACCAAAAGCGCCCATATGTTCATTACCAGGGTACTTAATACCGTTTTTTATTACAACTTTGTTTTGTATATTTGTTGGTGGTACCCAGCTTATTTTAAATCTACCTTTTGGATCTGGATAAAATATAACTGCAGAGTCTTTTACACCGTTAACCCACTGAAAATTACCTCTAGTAATACCTAAAGTTCTAGACATTTCTTCGTTGTAATCTATTTGCTCGTATAGTTTAACTAAGTTAAATATACTATTTTTAGTTTCATCTCTAAACGCATGCTCAGTAGTTCTTGGAAACTGTCTGTAAAATTCGTTTAGTGCATCTTGATCATTTTTTAAACCGTCAGCTTCGTTCTGCCAACTGTCTATAACGCCTATGTCTATTAATTCCCCATGTGGATCGAAGACTTCATGATCCGGAGTATTGAAGACTGGGCTTCCGTGCTCATCAATAAATCCTTCGTAGTTCCACTCCATTGGGATAAAAAGAGAATATAAGCCAGACGCTGTCTGTCCATTTCTGTTTCGCTTAGTAACGTCTGATGCTCCATATAGTTTTTTAAAGTTTTCCCCACCTTTGTCTAGTGCGTTAGATGTCGAGCCCATCATACATTTACCTATAATCCTACTACCTAATCGTAAACATGTTTTTGTAACTCTCCAGTTATTTAATATATTATCGGGTCTTTCCCACTTACCACTTTCATCGTGTACTAAAAGCTTTAATTTTTCACCGTCATAGCTATTGTCACCTGTATTTTTCCAGTCTATAGTTGTATCTAATCCCTCTAAGTCTTCTAGCTTTTCGTTTGTTGTAATCTTCTTTCTAGTGAACTTAGAAGCTGGAACTCTATATGCAAGCTCGGATTTTGGCCTATCCATACCGTCTTGAATAGGACTAAAAAAGAAAGGATAATTAATCGATATAGGTACAACTTTGTCAGTAAACATTTTCTTAGCATCAGCTCCTGTTTTAGATAATATACCAAACCTTGCGTCACTTGATATTGTAGCTTGGTTAACTGTTTCTGCTGATGACATAAAAGAAAAACCAGATCGTCTGTTTTTAAGGTAGCACATACCATAACATCTTTTATCTGCTTTACAAGCTTCCCAAAATATAAAGAATAACCTGTTTGCTTCTCTAAAATCTGGTGCACCTACGTCAATTTTACTCCACTGCAAGTACATATAGTGTGTACCTGTTATCCAGGTTGGTTTACCATTATTCGTGAACCAAAACCCTTCTTCTCTCCTTCTAAATTCTTCGTCTATATAGTCATGCCATTGATCTTTCTGCTCCTCTGGATATGCACGCCAATCAAAGATGTTCTTTAAGCGCTCTAATTCCTTCGGTTGAGTAAATCTAACCCATTTATCTTTCGGGTCCTTATATACATCCTTAGGCACCTTAGGTAGAGCAATAACCAGATTTTGTATCTCTATGATTTCTCCTATTTGACCAGTGCGAGAAAGCACTATAATGTCATGATCTTTATCGTAGCCATATTTCCACTTCTTACCCTTATTCATTCTAGAGATAGTGGTTCTTTTTATCGGCTCAACTGTCTTAACTAAGTTTTGCTCGTACATTTAATTTAATTTAATTTATTGATACTTTGCGCTTTGATCTACCAATATTATAGAAAAGTTAGAAAATACACCTGAATTATTTGACGATACCTCTTTAGCGTTAACATAAATATCAGTTTTCTCTTCAATAGGTAATGGACAGTCGAAATACTTTATAAAGCTAGTGGAACCGGTCGTATCAATAGCTATATTTTGTTTTACTCTTTTCACGCTGTTTTCTCTAAATATCATCTCAAGGATAATAGCCGTAGAAGGTGTAGCCTTATACATAGATCCAGAAAAAGAAGTTAAATATCCTTTATAATTTCTAGGAATAGTATATACAGTCATTTGAGTTTGACCGTACTCTGCTGGTATTGTAGCTAAAGTTAAGCTATCGTCAGAGTTGTTTATAGTTATAACGCCCTCGTTGTATTCGCTCGATCCAGCAGAAGTAACAAAAGCTCTATGAACTCTTAAAAACTCCTTATTACCAGTTACTGCAGTTTGACCATTTAACGTGAAATCTTCCTCTATGGCATCGTAGTTAGAGTCCAAACCTTGAACTTTTATTGTTAAAGCTCCAGTAGTACCAGTCCCATTGTCATCAACATCATTACTTATTATCTTAAGTGTATCAGCTGAACTTGGGAAGACATACAAACCACCAGTACTCCATATTGTTTCTGGATCTGAATCCGTGTTTATGTCTAGGTTGTGACCAAACTTATGAACGAGCGAATGTTTAGGTACAAGACCTTTAGACACCTCTGTATGAAAATCTAATGTATTATTATTTAATCCCATGTGTTTTATTATTTAGATCTTCCTTCTGCAAAACCTTTAAATACTTTAACCTCGGTTTTAGTTTCTTTACCTTCTAGTATGTTCTCTTCCTCTTGTATTCTATTCAATATTTCAAACGCATCAAATATAGCTAGTTTCTTTGTTGCTGCAGCATTTTTTAATCTGTCAGCTGATATATCATCGTCAGAATCTACAATAGCTTCTTTAGCAACTTTAATCAGTTCCTCAACTGCTTTATGCCCAGCTTGGATTATATTCTTCTTCGTTTCCTTGATATTCATATTTGATTGTAATAAAATTTGATAGTACTCTATATAGCTTTTGACCATCTATAATAAACTCGTATTCTGAGCTTGGTCTAAAACCTATTAAATCGCCTTTGTTGACCGTGCCGTCCGTATGTTTTACAATACCAACTAAAGGCTTTTCTTTATCTACACTTAATTCGTTTGTAGATTTTATTGGCGCTACAAAACAATATCCTTTTTGCGCTCGCCATTCAGTGTTTTTGTATAAGAATATTTGATCTGGCTGTACTAAGTAAGTTTCTTCATCAATATAACCTCTACTGTTTTTTTCTACTCCGTATTGATTGTGCCATCTCCTAAACACATTATGATGAACTATAACTTTATCACCAACTTTTATATCTGTATCACCAACTGTAGGTATTGATTTTACTATAGCTTCTCTACTAATGTATTTGTGGTTAAATATCTCAGTGTTAAGTATTAATTCTTTACCGTCTATATCTTTTGTATTGTTGTATCTTGATTTTACTGGTGTTACAACAAAGTTGTAAACGCTTTTCATTAATACTGTAAGTTATACTCTACAGATACAGCCATGTTTTTATTAAAGTCTTTCCAAGGCAAAACATCTTTACCTTTTTTAATATAAATACTAAACTTGTTTTCTTCCTCTACAATATCACATATAGTATGACCACCATACACTTCTTGCCCAACGGCATAGTGCATAGCGTCATTCTTATAATCTTTGCCGATACTAATCTTTCTTATCAGCTTCGACATCTTCAGGGTACGCAATAGCACCATCTGTAATGTTAATATCTACTTTACCGTAAAGCTCTTCAAAACCTTTTTGCAACGTTTGCATTTGTTGTTGTAGACTTATAACTTGGTGTAGTAGTCCGTGTTTTCTACTTTCTATACTACCAATTTCAATTTGAACTCTATTTAAAGCGTTAACTAAATCTTGTAGATTTTTTAACTCTTCTTCTGTAATGTTTTGTGGTTTTAAGTCCACGACTTTTTCTTTTGCCATTTTATTTAATTTAAGTTAATTTATAATCCGTGAATTTCTTGTAAGTAGCTGTTCACGTCAGCTATTTCTTGTGCTGTTAATGATCTATTCCAAAATGCTAGTTCTAACAATTTACCATCAAAGAACTTAGATGTTCCAGATTTAGCACCAATAACGTTAATATCAAAGCCATTAGGATTTTCTCCAGAAGCTTCGTTACTAGATAAATCTACATCAGCAGTTAGTGTACTACCGTTTTTCATAAACGTAAATTTATTTTCAGCACCAGCACTTCTATTTAAAAGAAATAAAGCTTTCGAAGTATCAAAAGTTCCACTTGGAAAAACAAAAACTGTTGATGTATCACTAGGGTCATTTGCTCTAAATAAAAAATTTGTGCCTGTTGCAAGTACAAATTGATCACTAGCGTCTTTACCAAGTAGTGCGTTGTCAGTAGTAGTTTCTAACTCTACAACAAAAGCCACACAAAAACCTTGGTTTGCGCTAATTGTTATTGCGCTAGCTAAATCATAGTGGTCACTTTCACCTTCTTCAAAATCTAAACCACCATCAGTTGTTACTGCAGCTTGATTAGCTTCAGTAGCTTGTGTTGCATGGTTATCATTACCAGAAGAATCTTTCCATTGGCTAGTTGTTACATCAGTATTATTTTTAAGCCATAATTGTAAACTAACAGCTGTGTTACCAGTTGCTTCTTTTAAATCCGCAGGCTCTACTACAGGGCTTTGATCAATACCAGTTCCAATACCTAGCATTACTCTCCGTAATAAACTACAACTGTACCTGAAGCTAAAGTACAAGCTGTCCATCTACCGTACAGCGTAATACCTTTTGCAAACAAGTCTCCTGATGCAATAGCCTCACTATTAGCACCGTTACCAGCTACTTGAGCTGCAGTACCTATAAAAGCAGCATCGTTGCCTTGAGCTGTGTCAGCTGTTAAAGTTGTAAATTTAGCTGCAACTATAACTTGAATAGCAACTATAACTTTACCTGTTGGAGGTGTTAAAGCGCCTGTGTCATCTAAGTAACCGCTACCTAATTGTCCAAAGCCATAAGAGACTTCTGTTGAATTTATTCCCATTATTTTTTTCTTTTTTCAAATGATCTACCGCCAAAGTAAGCACCGATCACTGTTATTAATACTAATTGTAAAAGATCTACATAAGAGTCTTTTACGTTAAAGTTAAGTTTACCAGCATCTATAAATATTATTAGCATTGTACATACTACTAAAAATATCAACACTAGTGGTCGAACGTTTTTACTTAACCATGAATCACTATTCATATCCGCCTTCCAGCGAGATGTAACGTTCTTTTCCATCTCAACTTCATAGTTGGCTATTAATTCTTTTATTTTATTTTCTGCAGCAAGTTTTTCTTCACCTGATGTATGTAGGCTGTCTATAACACTACCAACACCTTTAACAAGATCTGCAGCACCACCTGAAAACAATTTACCTAACATTTGCAGTTCTTTTTAAACCTGCCACACTTTTTACATTTCTTCATAGTTGTGTTTTAATATCCTCCACTAGAACCACTTGTTGGTCCAGCACCACTTCTTATGGCACTTGTTATTTCGTCATGCGTTGAACCTCCCATGTATACAGCCTGACCTGCTATTATATGAGTGTGATAACTTGTTACACCATATTGACTAGCCCAATCTAAAGCTTCTTGTATAGTTGTATACGCTGGTATACCGTCTATGTTTTGTACTACTGGCATTACTTTTTAGCAAATTTTTCTATACCACTAATACCAAAGCATCCAAGCACTACAAGTACAAATGAATCGTATACAAACTCATTAATCATCAAGTCTCTACCTAACCAGCCAGTTATAAGATCTACTATCATAATCACACACATTATTGCAAATGCAATAAAACCTACAACTGATTTCTCGTTCCACTCATTATTATCTTTAAATATCTCCATTTTTTTCATTGTTTGCGTCGTTTTCCCAAGGAAAGTTATCACCAGCCTCTTTCCACTTACCATCAACTTTAATCATGTCTTTACCGTTTCTAGTTTCTCTTGGGTATGTAACTCCATTATACTTTACGAAATCATCACCATAAGCAAGTTTACCAGTTCTAAGATCTGTAGCATGTTTCATTTCATGTAGTAATACTTTGTTTTCCATAGCACTACCTGGTTGTATTTTATCACTTATAAATATACTACCGTCCATATTAGCCTCGCCAAGGATACCCTCTGCTAGTGGTTTTCTTATAACAGGTGTTCCAGGCACAGATGCATCACTACCAGCTTCAACACCAAACCTAAGTTTAGTACGTAAGCTACCGCCAGCCATTTCAGCTTGTCTTGCTCTACCTAGTTTAAAACCCATTATTTTTTCTTTTTCTTAACACAATTAGGTACAGTTCTACCACCTTTCTTTTTTGTGCCATAAGCAACGTAACCTTTCCAGCAAGGGTTTTTCATTCTTTTCTTTTTAAATGCACTATTAAAATCTGCCATTGTTATTTTGTTTTAAATATTTATATAATTCAAGGCCAACAGCTTCACCAAACTTAGAGTCTGACTTATAATGTGCTCTAGCGATATTTCTACTGTAAGATATATCCTTACCAGCTTTTACAAACTCTTCTGCCGATAGTGGAAACATAGTTGCTAATACATTACCTATTAATATTCCTTGTACTGAATGTCCTGATGGATATGAAGGTGTCTTCATAGACGCCATCTCTATATCATTTAATTTAATTCCCATTTTTTTAGCTAAAACTTTAGGTCTAGGTCTGTTGTAATGATTTTTTAATTTCATTATCATAGGTGCAGTTTGTTCTATCACGTCTTCAGCTATAGACTCTGGGTGAAACTCAACTCCCACTCTTTGACCTATTTTTTTAAAATAACTTTTTATATCGTCTTTTTCTTCTACAAACCTTTTATTTAAAGGCATTTTAACTAATTCTTTTATTTCTTGTGAGGTGTCAAAAGAATAATCACTAGGTGGGTTTGTACTCATAAACTTGCTTATGTTAAAGTTTTTAAAATCAATTAACATTTCCACCTACGTCTTGCGGCTCTACCTCTTTCACCTGTCCAACCTTTTGATCTAGCACAAAATGATTTTCTACGTTTAGCAGCTTTACTACCTCGTTTAACTTTACCTGTTACGGCTGTTTTTAACTTGCTACCTGGATTTTTAGCTCTATATTTTCTAACACCTGCAGCTGTCATACCAGCACCTTCCTCTGTTGTTCTAAAGTTTCTGCCTTTGCCTTTAGTTGTTTTTCTAGGTTCATTACTTTTTTTAGGCAATGGACTGTCGTTATTTCTTCTACGCCCACAACTAGTAACGGCAAAAGGGTTTTTTTCTTGTGAGAAAAACCCTGGTTCTACTTTTTTAAACATACTATTTTGTGCGTGACTTCCTGGCATTATCTATTTTTGTCTTTAATCATATCATCTATAGCTTTATTATAAACTTTATCTGTATATGATTTGTTGTTATAGAATATGCTACGTTCAGATGTAGGCATGTCCTCCTCGCCTAGTAGTATTCTATATATTCTATTTATTAGTTGTTTACATCTGTAAGATGTTTTGTACACACTATACTTTATAGTAGTACGATTTCTATGTCTCCACACATCTATCCAACCATCTTGTCTAAGCCTATCCCATCTTGCTTTGTCCCAAGAGTATGTATATGTTCCGTCCATAAAATCTTTTCGTGTGAATCTTTCTTCACAATCTAAATAAAATAATAATTCTAAATCTGCGTCTAAAATCCCGTAAGTCTTACAAGCCCACTTTCTTGTGAGCCTGTAATACTTAAGGATATTCATTTCACGCAAATCTTGCGCGGTTAATCTCAACTGTTATTATGCACCAACAGTATAAGCAACTGTACCAATTTCAGTAAACGGAGCTGTAGAAGCTTTTACTGTAAGCACGCTAGGTCCACCAATGTTTGTTCCAACCATAAACTCAGCTAATCTTAAAGCAACAACTTCACTTTTAGCTGTAGCTGTTAATGTGATTAAGTCATCAGCCGTAGCTTCAGTTGGGTCTTGTAATGATTTAAAGTAAACTTTCACTGTGTCAGCGTCAGTAACTTGCATTGCAGAAATTTTATCTGATGAAATAAAAGTTTCGTCAGTAGTAGCTGCATCTACAAAATGTAACATTCTCATAATTGTAATTTTTATTTGTTAATAATTAGGTTAATTTGCGATTTTAAGTTTATGGCTTAAGGTTTTTGGTTTGTGTCTAATCTATCAATACCACATCCATTGATTTAATAACGTGGTATAGAGTTTCTTTGTACTGAACACCGTGTCCAGCATGTTTGTCATAATAAACAACATCTTTCTCGTTTATACCTTCTACAAGGTTACCAACAGATATTACGTTAGCCTTTATGTACCTATTGTCCTCATCTATATCTTCTGTAAGTATAAGTCCACCAACTTTCTTTGGTCCTTGTTTTATTTTTTGTACTATTATATAGTTATTGACTGCTTGCATCGCCTCTCATGTTTGAAATTATACAATCAGCGGATATAATAGTAGTTACAACACTTACCGCATTTTTAAGTGCTGACTTAGTAACAAGTACTGGATCTATAATACCATGCTTAATC